>PDWJ01000476.1_pt1 | contig 59943 bp, 64 predicted proteins | sample 1430881 | NCBI WGS metagenome assembly PDWJ01 (sample SAMN01162460, study PRJNA174530) | Oral metagenome, whole genome shotgun sequencing project. | biome: Marine environment; feature: Marine mammal; material: Swab sample of the gingival sulcus; isolation source: swab sample of gingival sulcus... | reverse complement strand
TACTCAAACCGAGTTCAACTCCCGACTTACCCCCATCAAGAATAGCATTCAAAAATCGAAGAAAAGCACCACCTTCCGACTTAAAACTGATATTATCCTCTTCTTCTTTTTTTATTGCTTTTTTAAGATTCGTTTCTTCTTCAAAATTATTCTTAATCAGCTTTTGCATAACACGTGTTGAAACAATAGCCCCAACGATAGCACCAAACAAACCGATCAAAGCCGGTTTAAAATATCCGAAACCGGACATGTACGTTAAAACGATCAAGCCCATCCCAAAAGCAGTACCGAAGTTGGTAAGAGAAATCAACTCTCGCTTCAAGAAATATTTGCTAAAACTTTTATCGTTCGACAAACCAATAATTGCAGGGTTGTCGGAGAAGAAAGTCATCAATCCGGCAAGCGAAGCAACCCCCGGCAAGTTAAAAAGCGGACGCATCAACGGTGATAATATTTTCTCAAGCAATCGAACAACACCAAATTCGATCATAAGTTTACCCAAAGCTCCCGTGAGCACAGTAATACCCATGATATAAAATACGGTATTCATCAATAAATCCCACGCGGTATTCATCAATGTGTTCAACATATTACCGACACCCATTTTGTTTCCTAAGAAACCAAAAAAACCAAAGAAAAAAACCAGAAAAACTATGGCTTCCATCCTTCGTTTGATAAGAAACCTTTTTTCCTTAATTTTCTTAGCTCTATTCCACCGATTCTTTCTCAGTCCAATCATCTTTGTTAAAGTGTATTAAAACGTATTTATGTTCTGCTAAAAATCGCGGCGAAAGTACTGTAAATTTTCATTATTACAATATGCTTTTTGTGTTTTTTTTCCTCGAAACTCCACAGGCATTCAATAATCACAAAAAACACTTACAATCAACCAATTAAAACACAACAATCAACCACCGTACATCTCCGCCGAAAGATTAATAATCGAACCGTACGACAGGCGATGCCGGAGACAAATATCACGGCTCGCTGTGGAGTGATTAAAAGCCCGACCATTTGTAACCTCCCACAATCCTCAAATTCGAACACGCCGAACAAATACATCGAAAATTTCCAAGTTTAAAGACTGACACTATTTAATTATTTCGTATTTTCGATGCTCAAAAAACCACAAACTTTATGCTGAAACGACAAACTATTTTTCTCGGAATTTCCATAGCGTCACTTCTCATAAGTATTTGTATGTTCATATGTTACACAAACGACGAAACTCCTTTTACTGATTCAGAACAACAATATATCGACTCAATATCATCCATCAAAGCCCTTTATGGTCACATTATCCCACCTGATGCCTTTTATGATGAAGATGGAAATTTTGTAGGAATCCTTGCTGATTACCAACACCTTATTTCTGAAATTACAGGTTTAGATATTGAAGTGAAAAATCTTAGAACGTGGGAAAAAGTACTTACGCACGCCCAAAACAATAATGAGGATTATGTAATTTTTGGAATCACACGAACAAGAGAACGAGAAGAATATCTAAACTTCACCAATTCAATTTTAACCTTTCCTTACGTTATTGTCGGACGAAAAGGAATTAAATATGAAGGAATTAAGGATCTAAAAAACTACACAGTTTGTACCCCCACGAAATACGCGGTTAATGAATACATGCACGACAACTATCCGGAAATAAAATTGAAACATTTTGTCAGCGATTTGGAATGTTTACGACAATTAGCACTGGGTCGGGTTGATTTTACAATCCTAAACCAACTAAACGTGACGTATATTACCCAAAAAGAAGCCTTTACAAATCTTAAAATCTATGACGAAAGCGGATATACAAACCGCCTATGTATTGCTACACCAAAGAAAAACCCTCAATTGTTCAGAATTTTCGACCGTGCAGTAGATGCCATAGATAAAGAACAAAGAAGAAAAATTTACGATAAATGGGTCAATGTTGAAGGACGGTTTTTATCCCACGAACAACTAATTTTCTTTCTTAGCGTACTCATTCTTATTTTTCTAATACTGCTTGCCTTGTGGGCATGGTCAATTAGCTTGAAAAGACAAGTTTATGCCAAAACAAAAGAACTGATCTTTGCGAAAGAACGAGCCGAAGAAAGTGACCGCCTTAAATCTGCCTTCCTGGCAAACATAAGTCATGAGATCCGCACCCCCATGAATGGTATTCTAGGATTTACAGACCTGCTTAGGCATCAAGAGCTAAACGAAAAAAGAAAACAAAAGTATTTGGAAATTATTGAAAGAAGCGGAAAAAGAATGCTATCAACAATTGATAATATTATTGTAATTTCTCGACTTGAAGCAAGGCAAATAAAACTCCAAAAAGAAACTTTTCAGTTAGGAGAATCCTTTAACGAGCTCTACAAATCATTTGAACCCGAAACAGATAAAAAAGGTATTAGTCTTATTTGCAAAAACTTAAATAGCGAAGAAAAGATTTTCACGGATCGCGAGGTCTTAAATACAATCTATCACAATCTTTTAAAAAATGCTATTAAATTTACGGATAAAGGTTTTATAGAATTTGGTATAACTTCCTCTAAAAACAATAATGAAATGGTATTTTATGTTAAAGATACCGGAATAGGAATAGCTAAAGAACGTCAAAAAGCAATATTTAATCGCTTCGTGATGGGCGACATCGAAGACAAAGAAGCGAGAGAAGGTAGTGGCTTAGGTTTGGCGATCTGCAAAGGATATATTGATCTTCTGGGCGGCGACATTGCTGTAAAATCCACCGAGAACAAGGGTGCGTATTTTACTTTCACCCTACCAACAAAGAAATAAAATCATAAACTCGACATTCGCAAACTTTTTGTGCTGCACATCGTATGCGGACAAGACTGCCATTCCTTTGTCATCTGCTGCAAAATTCTGATATTTGTAGCATACAATTTTAAAAAATTACAACGAACAGCTATGAAAATAAAAAAAATGTTTTTGTTAACAGCAGCCTCTTTGATGTTGGCGCTTTCGGTTTTTGCACAAGATGAAGCAAAAGAAGAACAAAAAAAAGAGAAAAAAGGCTATGAATTTACTGATGTTGATAGCATTGCAACAACTTCCGTAAAAAATCAACAACACACAGGAACATGTTGGAGTTTTGCAACGACTTCCTTTATCGAAACTGAATTACTCAGAATGGGATTTGATGAGATTGATCTTTCAGAAATGTACTTCGTCAGACATGCCTATGAACAAAAAGGTTTGGACTACGTACGTTTTCACGGAAAAAACACCTTTAGTCCGGGCGGACAGGCTCATGATGTTACGAACGTAATAAAAGCCGTGGGTTTTGTTCCTGAGCTTGACTATACCGGAAAGCACTATGATAGAGATATTCACATTCACGGAGAAATGCGTACAATGATGTTAGGTATGCTCGATGCTGTCATCAAAAATAAAAACCGTGAGCTAACTCCGGTATGGTTTGACGCATATAAAGCAGTTATGGATACATATTTAGGTGCTCAACCTGAAAAATTCGTTTATAACGGACAAGAATATACACCCATTGAATTTGCTAAGATGACAGGTTTTGATGCAAATGATTATATAGAAATCACATCCTACAAGCACCACCCCTATTACGAAACATTTGATTTGGAAATTCCCGACAACTGGTCGCACGACCATTATTACAACCTTCCGTTGGATGAAATGATGGACGTTATGAACTACGCACTAAACAAAGGATATTCGGTTTGTTGGGATGGCGATGTTAGTGAAAAAGGGTTTTCACATAAAAAAGGGCTAATGATTCTTCCCGAAACCAACAAAGAATCCTTGCAAGGGTCTGACTTGGAAAGGTGGGAAGGTTTATCCAAAACTGAGAAGTCCAGTCTCAGCTTTGCCTTTGACGAACCGGTTCAGGAAATGAACGTAACTCCCGAAAACCGTCAGAAGACCTTCAACAACTACAAATCTACCGATGACCACCTGATGCACCTTGTCGGTACGGCAAAAGATCAAAACGGCACAAAATATTACTTAGTAAAAAATTCATGGGATAGCAACAGTAATGATTTTGGAGGCTATCTTTATATGAGTGAAAATTATGCACGCATGAAAACGATTGCTTTTATGATTCATAAGGATGCACTCCCAAAAAAGATTGCTAAAAAATTAGGCTTGAGATAGTTTTATCAAACAGCCAAATCGAAGTGTCAATGAAGTGATTGTCGTTCGAGATCAATTAAAAAGGGGCTATCCGAAAAAATATCGGACAGCCCCTTTTAATATTATAAAACAATGAGCTTAAAGTGCATTATTGATTTTATCAACACTATCTTTAGCATCACCGTAAAGCATATCTGTATTGTCTTTATAGAACAACGGATTCTCTACTCCGGCATAACCCGCAGCCATAGATCGCTTCATCACAATCACCTTGGATGAGTTCCATACTTCAATAACAGGCATTCCATAAATTGGGCTTGATTCGTCATCCTGAGCTCCCGGGTTAACAATATCATTAGCACCAATAATCATACACACATCAGTTTCCGGAAGGTCATCATTGATTTCTTCCATTTCAAGAACGATGTCGTAAGGAACATTTGCCTCAGCAAGAAGAACATTCATGTGTCCCGGAAGACGACCCGCAACAGGGTGAATACCGAAACGAACTTCTTTACCTTCTTTACGTAGTTTTTCAACAAGGTCATACACCGGATATTGAGCTTTAGCAACAGCCATACCATATCCCGGAACAATCACAACACTGTTTGCATTTCTGAGAAGCTCAGCAACTTCTTCATGTGTTGTAGAAGTAACCTCACCTTCAATAGCCTTCGCCTCGCCTGATGAAGCAGTTTCGCCAAAGCCACCAAAAATCACAGAAAGGAAAGATCTGTTCATTGCTTCACACATAATGATAGACAGAATAGCACCTGAACTACCAACAAGAGCACCTGTAACAATCAGAAGGTCGTTACCCAACATGAAACCTGCTGCTGCTGCTGCCCAACCTGAATAAGAGTTAAGCATAGAAACCACTACAGGCATATCAGCACCACCAATAGCCATAACAAGCATCACACCGATAAATGATGCAATTGCTGTCATAATATACAGATACAACATTCCTTCAGTTCCCTCTGCTTGCGCAAACAATACGCCCAACACGATGGAAACAATAACAAGAATAATATTCACAGTGTGTCTTCCCGGATAAAGCAAAGGCTTCGAACGAATACGTCCTTCAAGCTTACCCCAAGCAATAATAGATCCTGTGAAGGTAATAGCACCAATGAAAACACCGATAAATACTTCCACAAGGTGGATGGTGTGTTCAGCACCCGACAAAGCATGAGTTTTAGGGTCAAGGTAAGAACCAAAACCTACAAGTACGGCTGCCAAGCCAACAAAACTGTGCAGAATGGCTACAAGCTGCGGCATTGAAGTCATTTCCACTTTTCGAGCAACAATAATTCCAATTAAGGATGCAATAGCAATAGCAATAATTATATAAATATGTCCATGAACGCCTCCACCAAGAACGGTTGAAAGGATCGCAATAGCCATACCTATAATTCCATAAAAAACTCCTCTCTTTGCACTTTCCTGAGAAGATAATCCACCAAGACTAAGAATGAATAAGATACTGGCGAATAAATATGAAGCTGTTTGTATTTGTTCTGTAATCATATCCTATTTTCTAAACATTTTTAACATTCGGTGAGTAACAAAGAAACCGCCAACAATATTAATGCTGGCAACAAGAATAGCCATAAAAGCAAGAATTGTTATTGGGTCTGCAATATTTCCTGTTGTTTGAAGCAAACCACCAATAATAATAATACCACTAATGGCATTCGTAACAGCCATCAAAGGCGTGTGAAGAGAATGCGAAACATTCCAAATAACTTGCCATCCAACAAATATAGCAAGAACAAAAACAGTAAAGTGACCCATAAACTCTTCCGGAGCAACTTTACCCAAGAAGAACAATGTGATACCAATAACGGCTAAACTGGTTGCTGTAGAAATTGCTTTCTTTTTTGCTTTTTCTTCAGGAGTCGGTCCGGTTTCTTCAACCTTTACTTCAGCTTTTTTTGGTTGCTGAGGACTAACAGGTAGCGGCTCCGGAGGCCAATTAATTGCTCCATTGTGCGTTACCATTGCTCGGCTAACAACATCGTCATCCATATTTATGGCAAAATTCTCAGCCTTACCCATATCATCCAAAAGGTGGCACAGGTTGTTACCGTAAAGCTGGCTGGCTTGCGATGGCAATTGGTCTACTTTACCAACAATTGTCACCCTGTTTTCAGTCGTATATATTTCGTTATTTTTTGTCAACGTACAGTTACCACCTGTCGATGCTGCAAGGTCAACAATCACCGAACCCGGCTTCATTACAGCCACATGATCATCAAGAATCAGCTTTGGAGCTTCTCTTCCCGGAATCTGAGCTGTAGTGATAATAATGTCTACTTCTTTCGCTTGTTCTTTGAAAAGAGCCATTTCAGCATCAATAAAAGCTTGGCTCATCACCTTAGAATAGCCTGATTCTGTTGCTCCATCCTCATCAATATCAACTGTAAGGAATTGAGCACCCATACTTTGAATTTGTTCGGCAACTTCTTTTCTGGTATCAAAAGCACGAACAATAGCACCCAAAGAATTGGCAGTTCCGATTGCTGCAAGACCTGCAACACCGGCTCCGATAACCAAGACTTTCGCCGGATCAACCTTTCCAGCAGCAGTAATCTGACCGTTCAAGAATCGACCAAAATGATTTGCTCCCTCAATCACAGCACGATATCCTGAGATATTTGCCATAGAAGAAAGAACATCCATTTTCTGTGCTCTCGAAATTCTTGGAATAGCGTCCATAGCAATAGCATTGACACCTTTTTTCGCAAGTTTCTTTAATAATGCCTCATTCTGATTCGGCCACAAGTAGCTCAATGTTACCTGACCTTTATGCATCATTTCAATCTCATCATCTGTCGGAGCTTGAACCTTCAAGATAATGTCTGATTGCTTGCATACTTCCTTCGCTGTGGAAAGAATTGAAGCACCCGCATTTTCATATTCCGAATCGGAAAAATTGGAAAGCTTTCCAGCATCTTTCTCGATCAATACCTCAAAGCCTTGTTTTTTAAGACGTTGAGTGGTTTTTGGAGTTGCAGCAACCCGCCTTTCGCCGGATGTTAACTCTCGAAGAATACCTACTTTCATATAATTTATTTATTCTTAAAAAAAACGATATACGTTTTTATACATTTATAAATAGCATTGAACTTATAATAAAAGGCTTTTTCAAAAAAACAAAAAAGCTATATATCAATCAATTGCTTTTTAAAGCCCAGAGTTCTCTCACTCTGTTCCCTTTATCATTTGCGTTGCAAATTTAGAATAAATTGAATAACTTATAACGAAATTTCACTTTGCTGCGAATATTGATCCTTTTTTTTTCAACCCTTGTGTAACGATTTGTCTAAAACTGTTGTCCTCTTTAAGAATAAGTGGAGAATAAACAGAATTAATCATGAGAAAATTATTAGCAATCATTCTGTTTGGAATGATAATGTTTGTGCAGTTGAGTCAAGCACAAGAAACAAAAGATTATAAAAATTATCCGTACTGGTCGGAGATGATGCAAGAACCGGAAGCAAATTTTGCCGAGGTTCAGAAGGCTTTTTACACCTATTGGGAAGGAAGAGAAATAACAAAAGGTTGTGGGTATAAACCTTTCAAGAGATGGGAGCATTTTTGGAAACCAAGATTAAGCGCAGAAGGGAAGCTCCCCGCTCCCGGATATTTATGGGATGTATATCATTCAACGCTGCACAACCGCGATTCGGAACAAGGAAATTGGACAAACTTAGGACCTATTGCTAAACCCGATATTAATGACACCGGACAGCCAAACGGCAACGGTCGCATAAATGCCATTGGTTTTCACCCGACAAATGAAAACATCTTCTACGTTGGAACGCCTGCCGGTGGCTTGTGGACAACTCTTGACGGAGGTGCTACTTGGACTACCAACACCGACAACTTACCCAGTTTAGGAGTTTCTTCCATCATTGTTGATTACGATAATCCTGATGTGATGTACATCGGCACCGGCGATCGTGATGCCTATGATGCTCCGGGTGTTGGCGTGTTAAAATCAATAAACGGCGGCGAAACATGGGAAAGTGCAAATACCGGCATGGACAATGTTATTGTCGGAAGAATGATTATGCACCCGACAAACAATCAAATTCTTTTGGCTGCTACTTCCAATGGTATTTACCTGACAAGCGATGCCGGAGCAAATTGGGCTAAGAAAGAAAACGGTAACTTTAAAGAAATTATTTATCACCCGACAAACGCTGAAATTGTATATGCTACCTCCAATGGTTCGTTCTACAAATCTGTGAATGGTGGTGAAACATGGACTTCGGGAGCGCAAGGCTATGGTGGTGGCAACAGAGCGGTCATAGGTGTCTCTGCCGCAGCTCCGGATTACGTATATATTCTTACATCAAACAGCCAAAATGGTTTCAAAGCTTTGTATCGTTCCACAGATGCCGGCGACAACTTTACAACTCGCTCAACATCTCCCAACATTCTGGAATGGAGTTGTAATGGTTCATCAAGCGGTGGGCAAGGTTGGTATGACCTCGAAATTGCTGTTGACCCAAACAATGCGGAGATTATTTACTCCGGAGGTGTAAACATCTGGAAATCAACAGATGGTGGTGTCAACTGGGACATCAGAGCTCACTGGGTTGGCGATTGTGGTGTTGCCGCCGTACATGCCGACCACCATGTATTTGAATATAACCCTCTGAACAACAGAATGTATGACGGTAACGATGGAGGACTCTATTGGACTGCCGATGGTGGTGTCAACTGGACTGAAATTACCAGTGGAATTGCAAATTCTCAAATTTATAAGCTTGGTCAAAGCCGTACGGTAAGAGATTATGTAATTACCGGATATCAGGACAATGGAACAGGAGTATTTGAAGGTGCCGAAGAAGGTTGGGCTACAATACTCGGCGGTGATGGAATGGATTGCCTTGTCGATTGGGAGGATGCTACCTTTGCTTATGGAGAATTGTATTATGGAGCAATCCGCAGGTTTCGTTACAGCTATATGGATGATAATATTACCGGAGACATTCCGGAAAGTGGAAATTGGGTAACACCTTTCATTCTTCATGAAGGCGACCCAAATACAATGTTTGTTGGTATGAACAATGTTTGGAGAACACGAAATGTGAAAGACAATGCATGGGCTATCAATTGGGATAAGATTAGTAACTTCTCCGGAGAAAAGGTAAGTGTCTTGGAACACTCTCCTGCCGACCTTGACATCTTATACCTTGCAAAAGACAATGCACTAATCAAGTCGGAGAATGTTTCTTCCGACACTCCCAATTGGGAAGGCATAAGTGGTCTGGGTGCAGGATCTTCTACAATTAACGATATCGAAGCTCACCCGTTTTTGAGTAATGTGGTATATGTGGCAAAAGGACAATCCGTATTTATGTCGGACGACAAAGGTGATAATTGGACAGACATTACCGACAATTTGCCTGCATCCACGGTAAGCACCATTGAATATTATCAAGGTAGTTTTGGTGGACTTTATGCCGGAACCGATCTCGGTATTTATTACCGCGATGCAGCCATGAATGAGTGGGTGAACTTTAGCAATGGCTACCCGATGACTGCTGCAACAACAGACTTGGAAATTTTTTACGACCCAAACACTCCTGCCGAAGATGTGATCAGGGTATCTACTTATGGTCGCGGAACATGGGAATCTCCTGTTTACGTGGGGATGCCTGTTGCGGATTTCTCGTCCGATGTTAGCGAAGTGGCTGCGGGATGTACCGTTGATTTCTTCGACAAATCAACAGGAACACCTTACGAATACAACTGGACTTTCGAAGGAGCCGAACCTGCTGTATCAAACGAACAATCCCCTAAGGGTATTTCGTTCCTCACTCCGGGGCAATATAGCGTGACGTTGACTGTTACCAATCCAAATGGATCAGACACAAAAACAATAGCTCAGATGATCACCGTTCTTGAAGGTCAAGCTCCCGAAGTGGATTTCTTTGCGGATCATCGATCATTTTGTAATGAAAATTATACAACAACATTCCATGACTTATCATCATATTGTCCGACTTCTTGGGAATGGACTTTCGATCCGAATAGCGTAGAGTTTCTTGATGGAACAAATGCAAATTCGCAAAACCCTGTTGTTCGCTTCTTAGACGAAACTTCGTACACGGTAAGCCTAACATCAGGAAATAATGCCGGTAGTAATAGTCTTACTTACGAAGACTACATCTCCACAGTGGGTTTCTCACTACCTTATTCAGAGAATTTCAGCAACGGTTTCGATTATAACGATTGGCTTATCAACAACCCGGATTCAAAAGGAACTTGGGAAATTACAGAAATTGATGGCAACAAAATGGCGATGATGAGTTTCTTTAATTACAATTCTTCTCCCGGCGATAAAGATGAATTAATATCGCCCGTTCTTGATTTTTCAGATATGGAAAGAGTGTATCTACATTTCCGACACGCATACAAACAGCGCGTAGAACAGTGGAAAGATTCGCTTAACGTGTTTATTTCTTCCAATTGCGATACCAATTGGACAAATGTACTGGCTTTAGGCGAAGATGGTTCCGGAAGTTTTGCAACAGCTGCGCCTTCCGGCGAAGAGTTTTTCCCAACTTCTGACGATGAATGGTGTGGTGGTTCTTATTCATCTGCTTGTAACACGGTTGATTTATCAGCTTTTGCCGGACAGAAAAAAATAATGATCAAATTCCAAACCAAGAATAATAACGGAAACAATTTATTCATTGATGATATTGTTATTAATAACACAATAGGTGTAGAAGATTTAACAGACGACAATCCTGCTTTTGATTTTAGACTCTATCCTAACCCTGCGGACAAAGTGTTTCATGTTGTTGTTAATGATGTAAAGAAAAATATGGTTCTTGAACTTTCAAACATCCACGGTCAACTTCTGATGACGAAGCCCGTAAATACGTCAGACGGCACATATCACGAACAAATCCCTATCGGAGCGATTAAAGCCGGAGTTTACCTTGTAACACTAAAGTCTGAAAAATCGGTGATAACAAAAAAATTAGTAATCAATTAATTGCGCTTGCTATTTAAGATAAAAGGGTGTTCTGAAAAGAGCATCCTTTTTTGCTCCTCGCCGGATTATTGGTAAGCCCGACATACCAAAAGGGAGAGTTCCAAAATAATTCGGACTCTCCCTTTTTTCAGCTTTCTCACAAGCCATTAACGTGAACGTTCATAACAAACGCTTCACAAATTTTCAAGCATATAGCCAAGTTTTACTTCGCAAATTTAAAGTTCTTACCCAGGTATAGTGCACTTTCACCCAACATTTCTTCGATACGAATCAACTGATTGTACTTAGCAATTCTATCGGAACGACTCGCAGAACCTGTTTTAATCTGTCCGGTATTAAGAGCTACGGCAAGATCAGCAATCGTAGTATCCTCAGTCTCACCCGAGCGATGGCTCATCACCGAAGTATAAGAATGTGATTTAGCAAGGCTCACCGCATTGATTGTTTCAGTAAGCGTACCAATTTGGTTAACTTTAATCAAAATAGAGTTTGCTACACCCTTATCAATACCTTCTTGAAGTCTCTTAGTGTTTGTAACAAACAAGTCGTCACCAACAAGTTGAATTTTATCACCAAGACGTTCAGTCATCAATTTCCAACCTGACCAATCATCCTCAGCCATACCGTCTTCAATAGAGATAATAGGATATTTTTCACACCAATCAGCCCAAAAATCAACCATCTGTTCAGGGGTTAATTTCTCACCGGTTGACCATTTAAGATGATAAACATTTTCATCCTGAACATAATATTCAGAAGAAGCAGGGTCAAGCGCAATATAAATATCTTTACCCGGAACGTAACCTGCTTTTTCAATAGCCTCAATCACCACCTTGATAGCTTCTTCGTTTGATCCGAGGTTTGGAGCAAAACCACCTTCATCACCAACATTAGTTGAATGACCCAATTTTTTAAGAACGCTCTTCAAGTTATGGAAGACTTCTGTACCCATGCGTAAAGCTTCAGAAAAAGTAGGAGCCCCAACAGGCATAATCATAAATTCCTGAAAATCGATGCTATTGTCAGCGTGAGAACCACCATTAAGGATATTCATCATAGGAATAGGAAGTGTACAAGCGTTAACACCACCAATATAACGGAACAATGGCTGTCCTGTTTCAATAGATGCAGCCTTAGCCACAGCAAGAGAAACACCAAGAATAGCGTTTGCACCTAATTTACCTTTATTTGGAGTACCATCAAGTTCAAGCATACGATTGTCGATCTCAATCTGATCAGTAACAAACATACCCTCAAGCTCTTCAGCGATAATATTATTAACATTTTGAACTGCCTTCATAACACCTTTACCCATAAAAGTGGAATCACCATCACGCAATTCAACAGCTTCGTGAATACCTGTTGAAGCTCCGGAAGGAACAGCGGCACGACCTACTACTCCGGTAGAGGTAAGAACGTCTACTTCAATTGTCGGGTTACCTCGTGAATCAAGAATTTGGCGTGCATAAACATTTGCAATTGTACTCATAGTATTAATTTTATTTATTTGAAATTACGACAGCAAAAGTACAAATACTTTTTGATATTATTCCCAAATAGTTAGGCAAATGGCAATGGGTTTCGGAAAGCGAAATAAAAAAGGCTGCATCGTCCGACACAGCCTTCATTTTATAGTAAAACAAATTTACTCTTTTGTTTCAGTATTTTGATCAGTCTTTGGAGTTTCTTCCGCTGACTTCTCAACAGCAGCAGGCTTCGCTTGCGACTTGCCGCCACCACGTCTTCTACGTGTAGATTTCTTCTTAGGAGCAGCTTTATCATTGCTATAGATTTCATTATAATCTACCAACTCCATCATGCACATTTCTGCGTTATCACCTAAACGGTTTTCCATTTTGATGATTCTTGTATATCCACCGGGACGATCACCCACTTTAACAGATATTTCACGAAACAATTCAGTAACAGCTTCCTTACTTTGTAGGTAAGAGAAAACAGTTCTTCTTGAATGTGTTGTATCATTTTTCGCTTTTGTAATAAGCGGCTCAACGTAAACACGTAAAGCTTTTGCTTTAGCAACCGTTGTATGAATCCTTTTGTGTAGGATAAGTGAAGTTGCCATATTAGAAAGCATTGCTTTTCTATGTGAGCTTGTTCTTCCAAGGTGATTGAACTTCTTACGATGTCTCATCTTAATTAATCCTTATCTAATTTATATTTTGCAGTATTCATTCCGAACTCAAGACCCTTGTTCTTGACTAAATCTTCCAATTCAGTTAACGATTTCTTACCGAAGTTTCTGAATTTAAGAAGATCATTCTTATTATAAGCTACTAACTCACCAAGAGTTTCAACATCCGCAGCTTTCAGACAATTGAGGGCACGAACAGATAGATCAAGATCTACCAATTTTGCTTTAAGCAATTGTCGAATATGCAGAGATTGCTCATCAAACTCTTCGGTAACAGTTTTCACTTCAGTTTCTAGTGTTATTCGCTCATCAGAGAATAACATAAAGTGGTGTATCAATATCTTAGCAGCTTCCTTCAACGCCTCCTTAGGTTGAATAGAACCATCAGTTTTAATCTCCAGCAATAACTTTTCGTAGTCAGTTTTCTGCTCTACACGATAGTTTTCGACATCAAATTTCACATTCTTAATAGGAGTATGAATTGAATCGATGAAAATTGTACCAACTGAGGCATTCACGACCTTATTTTCTTCTGCCGGAACATAACCTCGACCTTTATTGATGGTTATTTCCATAGTCAGGCGCACACTGGATTCCATCTCACAGATGAGAACATCAGGGTTTAGAACCTGAAATACAGAAAGAAACTTATTAATATCGCCAGCTTTGAAAGTATCCTGATCGCCAATAACGATTTGTACCTTCTCCGTAGTTTCTTCCTCGATTTGTTGTTTGAAGCGAATCTGCTTAAGATTTAGGATGATCTCAGTAACATCCTGTACCACTCCCGGTATAGAAGCAAATTCATGATCTACACCTTCTATTTTGATATTTGTAATTGCAAAACCTTCTAGAGAAGATAGCAATATTCTTCTGAGTGCGTTACCGATTGTTATACCGAAACCCGGTTCCAATGGACGAAACTCGAAAATTCCGTGAAACTCATCGGCTTCGTTCATTATAACCTTTTCAGGCTTCTGGAAAGCTAAAATTGCCATATGATATTAATGTCCTTTGGTTATTTTATAAAAATAATAAAATTATTACTTAGAATACAATTCAACAATTAATTGTTCTTTTATATTCTCAGGGATCTCATCTCTTTCCGGGTAATTCATAAATTTACCGGTCATTGAAGTTTCATCCCACTCCAACCAAGAGAATTTATTTGACCTTGATGCGAGAGATTCTGTAACTACCAATAATGATTTAGATTTTTCTCTAACACCAACAACATCACCAATCTTAATTTCACAAGAAGGTATATTACATACGCGACCATTTACAGTGATGTGGTTATGACTTACAAGCTGACGAGCAGCTGCACGTGTAGGAGCAATTCCCAAACGATATACGACATTATCCAAACGTGACTCAATAAGCTGAAGTAAGATAACACCGGTAATACCCTTTTTACGTGTTGCTTTTTCAAACAGATTACGGAACTGACGCTCCAATACTCCGTAAGTATATTTAGCTTTTTGTTTTTCCATCAGCTGAATACCATATTCAGACTGCTTTTTTCTTCTTCGTGAATTACCATGCTGCCCCGGTGGGTAATTCTTTTTCTCGAAATATTTATCCGGTCCGTAGATAGAATCGTTAAATTTTCTCGCAATTTTAGTTTTAGGACCAATATATCTTGCCATACTATTCTACAATTTTCTTATTAATTAATCAAAATAAAGGATTATACTCTTCTTCTTTTAGGTGGACGACAACCATTGTGTGGTAATGGTGTAACGTCTTGGATTTCTGTAACCTCGATACCTGAAGAATGTATTGTTCTAATAGCTGACTCACGTCCCGATCCGGGACCTTTTACAAATACCTTAACTTTTCGTAAACCTAAGTCATACGCAACTTTCGCACAATCTCCGGCTGCCATTTGCGCAGCATAAGGTGTGTTTTTCTTAGATCCTTTAAATCCCATCTTACCCGCAGATGACCAAGAAATCACCTGACCATTATTGTTGGTAAGAGAAATGATAATGTTATTGAATGAAGCCACAACGTAAGCACGTCCAACTGCATCAATCTTAACGGTTCTTTTCTTCGATGTTTTTGCTTTAGAATTCTTTGCCATAATCTAAGTCTTTCCTCTTTAATTAATGTTTATTTGACTGCTTTTTTCTTATTGGCAACAGTTTTCTTCTTACCTTTTCGGGTACGAGCATTGTTCTTCGTACTTTGTCCTCTAAGCGGAAGACCAATACGATGACGTATACCTCTGTAACAACCAATATCCATTAAACGCTTGATGTTCATCTGCACCTCTGAACGGAGTTCACCTTCGATAGTATAACTGTTACCAATTATTGTACGAACGCGACCTTGCTCATCATCAGTCCAGTCCTGAACCTTTTTATTGATATCGATCTCTGCCTCATTGAGAATTTTTTCGGCAGTGCTTCTTCCGATACCATAAATGTAAGTAAGACTAATAACACCTCTCTTGTTTCGTGGTATGTCTATACCTGCAATCCTTGCCATATTCTAGTATTATTTTCTGATTAATTAATAATTACCCTTGACGTTGCTTAAACTTAGGGTTTTTCTTGTTAATAACGTACAGTCTACCTTTTCTACGAACTACCTTACACTCAGGCGAACGTTTTTTTACTGATGCTCTAACTTTCATTTTCTTAAATTTTTACTTTCTTAATGTGGCTAATAGTTTTATTCTAGCCCATTCTGTCATCAACGTTTATTTATATCTAAATGTAATTCTCCCTTTTGACAAATCATAAGGAGACATTTCAATCTTCACACGGTCACCGGGCAAAATTTTAATGTAATGCATACGCATCTTTCCGGAAATGTGAGCAACAATCTGATGCCCATTTTCCAATTCAACACGAAACATTGCATTTCCCAATGATTCTCTTACAACTCCATCTTGCTCTATAGATGCTTGCTTTGCCATGTCTTTTAATATTTACTTTTTATTCCTAAAACTTCATCAATATACTTGTATGTCATAAGGACATCAGGTTTGCCATCATCAATTGCCAATTGCAGTTCATAATGTGCAGAAGGAAGCCTATCGGCTGTTCTGATTGTCCAACCATCACGGTCTTGCGTCACATGATAACTTCGCAGGTTAATCATCGGCTCAACACAGATAACAGCACCTTTCGGTAACTTCAGTCCTTTTCCGCGTTTCCCGTAATTCGGAATCTCGGGTTTTTCATGAAGTTTTTTTCCAATGCCATGTCCAACTAAATCACGAACAACTCCATAGCCGAATTGTTCTACATATTTCTGAATAGCAAAACCAATATCGCCAACTCTATTACCTGTAATTGCTTGTTCAACACCCAAGTAAAGCGACTCCTTAGTTCTATCCATCAAATTACGAATTTGAGGGGCTACTTCGCCAACGGCAAAAGTATAGGCCGAATCGCCATAATAACCATTCAGCACGACTCCACAATCGACAGAAACAATACTACCTTCTTGAAGGGTTCGCAATCCGGGAATTCCATGTACTACCTCGTCATCCACAGAAATACACAAAGACCCCGGAAATCCGTTATAACCCTTAAAACCGGGTGTTGCGCCATGATCCCGAATAAATTGCTCAGCAACTGTATCAAGCTCAATGGTCGTAACACCTGGTCGTATATGTTTAGCCACCTCGGCTAATGTTTTCCCGACAAGTATAGAACTCTGTCTTAGAAATTCAATTTCTTGATTTGTCTTAATCGAAATCATTAATAAACTATAAAATTACATTCCGATTGCTGATGAACGTCCTTTAATACGACCCGACTTGGTCAGACCGTCATAATGACGCATAAGCAAATGACTTTCAATTTGTTGAAGTGTATCAAGAACCACACCAACAAGAATTAATAATGATGTTCCTCCGAAGAAGGTCGCAAATGCCTGACTCACTCCCATAAAAGTTACAAGTGAAGGCATAATCGCTACGAAAGCCAAGAATAATGAACCCGGCAAAGTAATTCGCGACATTACATCATCTATAAAATCAGCAGTTCTTTTTCCCGGTTTCACACCTGGAATAAAACCGTTATTTCTTTTCATATCCTCAGCCATCTGATTAGGATTAACAGTAATAGCTGTATAGAAATATGTGAATGCTACAATCATAATGGCAAATACCAAATTATATCCAAAACCATTAATGTTTGTAAATTCAGCAGCAAATCCACTAAGTGCTTCTGATTCAGAGAATCCAACTAAAGTTACAGGCAGGAACATAATTGCCTGAGCAAAAATGATCGGCATAACACCTGCTGCATTCACTTTAAGAGGTATATACTGACGTACACCACCATATTGCTTATTACCAACAATACGTTTTGCATACTGCACAGGAATACGACGAGTACCCTGAACAAGTAGAATACTTAATAAAATTACGACTAAGAATACAGCTATTTCTACAAGAAACATAACCAGACCACCGCCTTGCTGTTCCATTCTTGATGCAAATTCACCAAATAATGCAAATGGTAAACGCGCAATAATACCGATCATAATGATTAGGGAAATACCATTACCAATACCTTTATCGGTAATTTTCTCACCCAACCACATTACGAACAATGTTCCGGCAACAAGAATTATAACAGATGAAATCCAGAAAAATAACCCGGGGTTACTCACACCTGCATCAAAAGGTGTAATTGCCGTATTCGGAAGACGGCTAATTACATTACTAAGGTAAGCAGGAGCTTGTGCAGCCGTAATAATAACCGTCAGATATCGTGTAATCTGATTGATTTTCTTACGTCCGCTTTCACCTTCGCGTTGTAATTTCTGGAAATATGGAACAGCTATACCAAGCAACTGAACTACAATAGATGCAGAGATATACGGCATAATACCCAATGCAAAAACTGAGGCATTGGCAAATGCACCGCCCGAGAACATATTCAGTAGTCCGAGAAGACCACCATCAGCTTGGCTTTGCAGCGCGTCTAACTGACTAGGGTCAATTCCCGGTAATACAATAAATGATCCAAGACGATAAATCAGAACAATTCCGATTGTATAAAGGATTCTGCTTCTAAGTTCTTCAATCTTAGAAATGTTGCGAATGGTTTGTATTAGCTTTTTCATTAATCTTAGATTTTGTGTGCTTCACCACCTTGAGCTTCAATTGCTTTAATTGCAGTTTTTGTAAATGCGTTAGCGGTAATGCTAACTTTTGCTTTAAGTTCACCACGACCCAAGATTTTCACTAAATCTTTAGATCGTACCAAGCCATTTTCTACAAAAACTTCGGCATCGAAAGTAGTAATATTTTTGTTTTCTACCAACTCTTGAATTGTATCAAGGTTGACTCCTTTATATTCAACTCTATTAATGTTTCGGAAACCGAACTTAGGAACTCTACGAAACAGCGGCATCTGACCACCTTCGAATCCCATCTTACGGCTATATCCTGAGCGTGATTTCGCACCTTTATGTCCACGTGTTGAGGTACCACCTCTACCGGAACCTTGTCCGCGACCGACACGTTTTCTGTTCTTTACAGAACCTTCAGCTGGTTTAAGACTACTTAAATCCATATCGTAAAATATCTTTGAGATTAAACTTCTTCAATTTTTAGTAAATGTTCTACCTTTTTGATCATTCCCATAACTTGCGGAGTACCTGTTACTTCCACAGGATTATGTAATTTCTTGATCCCTAAGGCAGTAATAGTAGCTTTCTGACGCTGTGGTCTTCCAATGCTACTTCTTACTTGAGTGATTCTATATTTTTTCATATTACTTCAAGTTTAAATATTCTTTGCTCTCGGCAAATTATCCATTAAAAACTTTATCAAGATCAACGCCTCGAAGTTCTGCAACTGTATACGGATCTCTCAATTTTGATAGAGCATCGAAAGTAGCTTTAACCACTGAGTGAGGGTTGGAAGAACCTTTAGATTTTGCAAGTACATCCTTCACGCCAACACTTTCAAGTACCGCACGCATCGCACCACCTGCAATAACTCCCGTACCCGGAGCTGCCGGTTGAATATAAACGCGAGCACCACTATACTTGCCGGTCTCTTCGTGAGGCAGTGTACCTTTTAAAATAGGAACTTTAATCAGGTTTTTCTTAGCATCATCAACTCCCTTAGCGATAGCCGAAGTTACTTCCTTTGCTTTTCCAAGTCCATAACCCACTACGCCATTCTCATTACCTACAACAACAATAGCTGAGAAACTAAATGTTCTACCACCTTTTGTTACTTTAGTAACTCTCTGGATACCAACTAAACGATCTTTGTACTCAATTTCGCTGGATTTAACTCTTTTTACGTTTGCGTTTGTCATAGTTTCTTTAGAATTTTAGACCGTTTTCTCTCGCTGCTTCCGCTAAAGCTTTGATTCGTCCGTGATACAAATAACCATTTCTATCGAATACTACGTTCGTAATATTCTGTTCCAAAGCTTTTTCAGCTATTAATTTTCCAACTAGAACAGACTTCTCCGTCTTATTCACTTGTTGATCTACAATACCTTTCTCTCTTGAAGAAGCAGATAGGATTGTTTTTCCCTCTAAATCGTTAATAAGCTGAACATAAATCTGCTTATTACTTCTGAAGACACACATACGAGGTCGCTGACCTGTACCTTTTACGATCTTCCTAATTCTGTGTTTAATTCTGAGTCTTCTGTACTCCTTTTTGTTCTTTATTTTCATTTTCTATAAAGAATTTAACGAACCGGGCTTTTACACCTGGTAGGCTTTTGACTTACTATTATTTAGCTGCAGCTTTACCTGCTTTTCTTCTAATTTCTTCACCCACAAATTTAATACCTTTACCTTTATATGGCTCCGGTGGACGTAGTTCACGCAATTTCGCACAAATCTGTCCTACTAATTGCTTATCGATACTAGTTAATGTAACAAGCGGGTTTTTACCACGCTCGGTAACAGCTTCCACTTTAACTTCGGCTGGAAGTTCCATCAAAATATGGTGAGAGAATCCTAAAGAAAGATCCAGTGTTTGTCCTTTTGCTTCAGCTCTGTAACCAACACCAACTAATTCTAACTGACGCTTATAACCTTCAGATACTCCAATAACCATATTGTTAATGAGTGAGCGGTATAAACCGTGGTAAGACTTATCAGTTTTACTGTTAGAACCTCTTTCAAGGATAACTTGATTATCTTCTACTTTTACACTTATTTCCCGATTAACTGCCTGAGTTAATTCGCCTAGTTTACCTTTTACGGTAACTACATTATCATCAGAGATTTTCACCTCTACACCTGCGGGAATTTGAACCGGTAATTTTCCTATTCTTGACATCTGTACCTCCTTATTAACTTACGTAGCAAATAACTTCACCACCTACATTTTCCTTACGAGCTTCTTTGTCAGTCATCACCCCTTTAGAGGTAGACACAATGGCAATTCCCAAACCATTAATTACGCGAGGCATATCAGTAGCACTCACATACTTACGTAAGCCGGGCTTACTAATTCGCTCAATAGAACGAATAGCAGGGATCTTGCTTACCGGATGATATTTCAATGCTATTTTGATATTCGCAGGGAACTTATCATCTTCAAATTTATAATTGAGAATATATCCCTTATCAAAAAGGATTTTTGTGATCTCTTTCTTGAGCTTTGATGCAGGAATCTCTACAACCCTGTGGTTGGCCTTCACGGCGTTCCTTATTCTTGTTAAATAATCAGCTATTGGATCAGTAATCATTTCTATTAATTTCTAATTGTTGTTTATATCAGCTAACTACCAGCTTGCTTTTTTCACTCCCGGAATTAATCCATTCAAAGCCATTTCTCTAAAGTTAATACGAGAAATACCGAATTGTCTCATATAACCTTTCGGGCGACCGGAAATCTTACAACGGTTGTGTGCGCGCACAGGGCTCGCATTTTTTGGTAAACGCTGAAGACCTTCATAATCACCTGCTTCAAGAAGTGCTTGTCGCTTTGCAGCATATTTGGCAATAAGTTTTTCTCTCTTAACTTCTCTTGCCTTCATTGATTCTTTAGCCATAGGTTTTATTTATTTTGATTTTTAAATGGTAAACCAAATTGCTTTAATAGAGCCAAGCATTCCTCATCAGTATTTGCCGATGTAGTAAATGTAATGCTCATACCCTTAATCTTATTCACTTTATCAATATCGATTTCCGGAAAAATAATTTGTTCGGTAACACCGAAAGAATAATTTCCACGACCGTCAAAACCTTTGTCAGATATACCTTTAAAGTCACGAACTCGCGGCAAAGATACAGCTACCAATCTATCAAGGAATTCATACATCTTCTCGCCACGAAGCGTCACACGTACACCAATTGGCATACCTCGACGTAGTTTAAAGTTAGAGATGTCCTTTTTAGACTTTGTAACCACAGCTTTTTGACCGGTAATATTCGTAAGTTCTTCAACGCTGCTATCGATCATTTTTTTATCAGTAATAGCATCTCCCAAACCTTGATTGATAGTAATCTTTTCAAGTTTAGGAACTTGCATAATACTTTTGTAGGAGAATTGTTCACGGAGAGCCGGAACGATTTCTGCACTATACTTATCTCTTAATCTTGGTGAAACATTCATTACTTGATAACCTCCCCTGATTTTTTAGAATAACGAACTCTTTTATTAGTCTTTTCATCCATTTTTCGACCTACTCTTGTCGCCTTACCGGAACCATCAACAAGCATTAGGTTAGAGATATGGATTGGGGCTTCCTGCTCAATGATACCGCCATTAGGATGTTGTGCATTTGGCTTAGTATGCTTGTTGATAAGGTTTGCACCTTCAACAATAGCACGATATTTCTTAGGCATAACTTCAAGAACACGTCCTTGAGTACCTTTAGATTCACCGGCTATAACCACCACATTATCACCTTTTTTAATATGTATTTTCATTGTTTACGTTTTTTCTAAGAATTATAATACTTCAGGTGCTAAAGAAACGATTTTCAGAAAGTCCTTCTCTCGAAGTTCTCGCGCTACAGGACCAAAAATACGTGAACCTACCATCTCACCTGATGAATTCAACAATACGCATGCATTATCATCGAAACGGATGTATGAACCGTCATTTCTTCGGGTTTCTTTTTTAGTTCGAACAACAACTGCTTTACTTACAGTTCCCTTTTTAATATTACCTGAAGGTAAAGCACTTTTCACGGTTACAACTATGGTATCACCGATATTTGCATATCTCTTATTCGTACCACCTAAAACACGAATACAAAGAACTTGCTTAGCTCCACTATTATCGGCAACACTAAGTCTTGATTCAGTTTGTATCATAATTACTTAGCTCTTTCAATGATTTCTACTAATCTCCAATTTTTATTCTTGCTCAGCGGACGAGTTTCCATAATACGAACAGTGTCGCCAATGTTACAATCATTCTTTTCGTCATGAGCGATAAATTTCTTCGTTTTCTTAACGAATTTTCCGTAAATAGGGTGTTTCATCTTTCGTTCAACTGAAACAGTGATGGATTTTTCCATTTTATCACTGACAACAATCCCTATTCTTTCTTTTCTTAAGTTTCTTTCCATTGCGACGAATTACTTATTTATTTTGATCCTCTATTTCTCTTCTTCTAAGTTCAGTTAACAAACGCGCAATTGTTTTACGGTTTTCTTTCAACTGATTTGGATTCTCAAGAGGAGACACAGCATGATTGATTTCAAGCTTATTCAGTTGCTTTCGTTCAACGACCAATCTTTCACGGATCTCTTCTGTTGAAAGTTCTCTAATTACTTCAGCTTTCATTTTTCTAATTTTATTCTACGTAATCTCTTCGAACGACAAATTTCACCGGAATTGGTAACTTTTGAGCTGCAAGTCTAAGTGCTTCCTTCGCAACTGCCAACGGTACACCTTCGGCTTCAAATAAAATTCGACCAGGGCTTACTCTGGCTACGAACATTTCCGGAGAACCTTTACCCTTACCCATACGTACTTCCAATGGTTTCTTAGTAATCGGCTTGTCCGGGAAAATACGAATCCAAATTTGTCCTTCCCTTTTCATATAACGAGTAACAGCCTGACGTGCTGCTTCTATTTGACGACCTGTAATCCAAGTTTCTTCAAGGGCTTTAATTCCGAAAGAACCGAATGCCAACTGGTTTCCACGGTTAGCATTACCTTTCATTCTCCCTTTCTGGGGTCTTCTGTACTTAACTTTTCTTGGCTGTAACATTATTTCTCAAATTAATGTGTTCCTACCTTAAATTATTTTCTTCTTGAACGGCGTTGGCCACCACCATGACCTTTGCGTTGCGGCTTTTGCTTTTTAGTTTCTCCGGTTGGTACGATCTCAGGCTTACCATAAATTTCACCTTTACATATCCAAACTTTGATTCCTAAAATACCGTAAGTTGTTTGTGCTTCTACCAAAGCATAGTCAATATCAGCTCTCAATGTATGAAGCGGAGTACGACCTTCTTTGTAATGTTCGCTACGAGCCATTTCTGCACCACCAACTCTACCGCTAATAGTAATTTTAACACCTTCGGCACCCATTCTCATGGTCGAAGCAATTGATGTCTTAATCGCACGTCTGTATGATACACGACCTTCAATTTGCTTAGCAATATTTGAAGCTACAATATAAGCATCTAACTCAGGTCTTTTAATTTCAGAAATATTAATCTGAATTTCTTTCTTAGTCAGCTTTTTAAGCTCTTCTTTCAGCTTGTCAACTTCCTGACCTCCTTTTCCGATGATAATACCGGGACGAGAAGTATGAATAGTTACAGTCACAAGTTTGAGTGTTCGCTCTATATAAATCTTAGAAATACCGGCTTTAACAAGACGAGCATTTAGGTATTCTCTAATCTTTGTATCTTCAACAAGCTTAGGCTCGAAATTTTTGCCACCAAACCAGTTGGAATCCCATCCGCGAATGATGCCTAATCTTAATCCGATTGGATTTGTTTTTTGTCCCATTTAAACAATGCTTTTTGTTGATTAAATCATTTCTTTATTTCCAATTTCCACAGTAACGTGGTTTGAACGTTTCCTGATTCGGTGTGCACGACCTTGAGGTGCTGTACGAATTCTTTTCAACTGACGACCGCTATCAACAGCAATCATCTTAATGTATAAATTCGCATCCTCAAAACGTGAACCATCATTTTTAACCTGCCAGTTAGCAACTGCTGACTGAACCAGTTTATATAATCTAGCGGCAGCATCCTGTGGAGAATGTTTTAATACGTACATCGCCTTTTCAACTTCCATTCCACGAATCATATCTGCTACGATTCTCATTTTACGTGGAGAAGTCGGACAATTATTCAATCGAGCAAAATATCTACTTTTCTTTGCTTCTTTGATCTGCTCTGCTTTTAAACGTTTTCTTGCTCCCATTTTGTATCAATTATTTTTTCCCTTTGTCTTTATTACCTGCATGACCTCTAAATTGGCGTGTAGGTGAAAATTCACCAAGCTTATGACCTACCATATTTTCGGTAACATACACAGGAATAAACTTATTACCATTATGTACAGCAATTGTTAACCCAACAAAATCAGGAGAGATCATTGATGCTCTTGACCACGTTTTAATTACGCTTTTCTTGCTGGACTCTTGCATTGCCAGAACTTTCTTTTCCAGCTTATAATGTATATAAGGACCTTTTTTAAGTGAACGAGCCATAGTTACTTAAATTTTATTTTTTCTTACGTCTTTCAATTATAAATTTCTCTGATTCTTTAGTCTTACTACGAGTTTTATAACCCTTAGCAGGAAGACCTTTACGTGATCTTGGATGTCCTCCGGAGGATCTACCTTCACCACCACCCATTGGGTGATCTACCGGGTTCATGGCAACACCACGAGTTCTTGGACGACGACCTAACCATCTTGAACGACCGGCTTTACCACTCACTTCAAGACTGTGATCAATATTAGACACCATACCGATAGTAGCTTTACAAGCTTGAAGAATCATACGAGTTTCTCCGGAAGGTAATTTCACAATTGCATATTTACCATCACGTGACATCAACTGTGCATAGGATCCTGCACTACGAGACATCTTAGCACCTTGTCCGGGACGTAATTCAATGTTGTGGATAATTGTACCGAATGGAATTTCACTTAGATACATAGCGTTTCCTACCTCAGGAGATACGCCTTTTCCAGACTCAATTGTTTGTCCGACCTGTAAACCATGTGGTGCGATGATATAGCGTTTTTCACCATCGCTGTACTCTACTAACGCAATGCGGGCTGTACGATTCGGGTCATATTCAACAGTTTTAACAACTGCCGGAACATTCTCCTTGTCGCGCTTAAAGTCAACGATTCTATATCGCTGCTTATGACCACCGCCAATATAACGCATGGTCATCTTACCCTGATTATTCCTACCTCCGCTTTTTTTCTTACCAACCAACAAACTTTTCTCAGGTTTAGAGGTAGTTATTTCGTCAAACGCTGAAATTACTTTAAAGCGTTGACTTGATGTTGTTGGTTTAAATTTTCTTAGAGCCATTTATCTTAAATATTGCTATAAAAATCAATAGTTTCACCTTCAGCTAATGTCACAATAGCTTTTTTAAATGCCTTTGTTTTACCTGTGAGCAATCCACTCTTAGTAAAACGAGACTTAGACTTACCGGCATATCTCATTGTGTTGACAGAAACAACATTCACATCGTACATTTCTTCAACAGCTTGCTTGATTTGGTACTTATTGGCCCTATTATCTACAATAAATCCAAAACGGGTGCTAACTTTATCGGTTAACGCCGTCATTTTTTCTGTAATAATAGGTTTTACAATAATGCTCATCTTTATACGCTTTTATCAATTATTTACTTTACATTACAAACATTCGCCACCTTATTACCTACTCAAACATTCCTTCGATAATCGGTAACGAACTTTCTACGATAAATACTTTCTTCGCATCAAGCAAATCGTATGTGTTTAACTGTGAAGCGTTTACTATTTTCGCCTTCTTTAGATTTCGGGACGACAAATATACGTTTTTATTTGATTCTGAGAACACAAAAAGAACTTTTTTATCGTTTGCTTCAAAATTCTCAAGCACTTTGATAAATTCTTTTGTCTTTGGAGATTCAAAATTGAAATCCTCAAGAACAGTTATTTGATTCTCTTTTGCTTTGTATGTCAAAGCAGATTTACGTGCTAAACGCTTAACTTTTTTATTAAGTTTGAAAGAGTAATCTCGCGGTTGCGGGCCAAATACACGACCACCACCTCGGAACAACGGGCTTTTGATGCTACCGGCTCTTGCCGTACCTGTACCCTTTTGTCTTTTGATCTTACGGGTACTACCCATAATGTCTGATCTTTCCTTCGAGCTGTGTGTTCCTTGACGCTGATTTGCAAGATATTGTTTTACATCCAAGTAGATCGCATGATCATTCGGCTCTATTCCATAAACCTCTTCTTGCAAAGAAACTTTTCGGGATGTACTCTGTCCGTTGATATTATAAACTTCTAACTCCATCTTTCTATTTTTACATATGATCCTTTTGCACCCGGCACAGATCCTTTAACCAAAATAATATTCTTCTCAGGAACAACCTTTAAAATTTCGAGGTTGATAACTTTAGCCTTTACACCTCCGGTACGACCCGCCATTCTCATTCCTTTAAATACTCTTGAAGGATAAGATGACGCACCAATTGAACCGGGAGCTCGTAAACGGTTATGCTGTCCGTGAGTTGCATCATTAACACCTGCAAATCCATGACGTTTCACAACACCTTGAAAACCTTTACCTTTTGAAGTACCAACAACATCAACAAATTCGCCCGGAGCAAAAATATCAACACTCAAAACATCTCCAAAGTTCTTTCGCTCTTCAAAGCGAGAAAACTCAGCAACAACACGCTTCGGAGTTGTCCCTGCTTTTTTGAAGTGTCCCATCATGGCTTTCGTGGTATGCTTCTCTTTTTTCTCGTCAAAAGAAAGCTGAATAGCTTCATATCCATCCGTTTCTTTTGTTCTCACTTGTGTAACTACACAAGGACCAGCTTCAATCACCGTGCATGGCACGAGTTTACCAGAGGCATCAAAGATGCTGGTCATTCCTATTTTTTTACCTATTAATCCTGACATTTTAAATCTCTTTTTTAAAGTCTTTTAACCGGTTAATTAGACTTTGATTTCAACTTCTACACCACTAGGCAACTCAAGCTTCATCAAGGCGTCAATCGTCTTTGAAGTAGAGCTATAAATATCAAGTAAACGCTTGTAAGTGCTTAACTCAAATTGTTCTCTCGACTTCTTGTTTACGAATGTAGACTTTAACACCGTATAAATCTTCTTATTAGTTGGTAATGGAATAGGACCATTTACCACTGCTCCGGTAGACTTTACCGTCTTCACGATCTTTTCAGCTGATTTATCTATCAGGTTGTGATCGTATGATTTTAACTTAATCCTAATCCTTTGATTCACGATTCTACAGTTTTAAGATTATATTTATTTAATTGATTTTCCTTTAACTTCTTCGATAACAGCTTCGGCTACTGAATTTGGTGCTTCCGAATAATGCGAAAATACCATACTTGAAGTCGCTCGTCCTGATGTTATCGTTCTTAATTGTGTTACATAACCAAACATTTCCGATAGCGGAACATTTGCCTTCACAATCTGAGCACCACCTTTTTCGCCAATTGACTCTAGGAGTGCGCGTCGCTTGTTAAGGTCTCCGGTAACATCTCCAATATATTCTTCAGGTGTCGTAACTTCGACTTTCATTATTGGCTCCAGCAATACTTTTTTCACCTTAGCACAAGCATTTCTGAATGCAAATTTTGCTGCAAGTTCAAACGATAGCTGATCGGAGTCAACCGGGTGGAAAGATCCATCTTTAAGGACTACTTTCAGACTATCCAATGCGTAACCTGCAAGTGCTCCATTTTCCATTGCTGAAGTAAATCCCTTCTGAATTGACGGGAAGTATTCCTTAGGAACATTACCACCTTTAACTTCTTCGGTAAATTGAAGACCTTCAACACCTTCGTCTGCCGGTCCGATTTCAACAACAATATCAGCAAATTTACCTCGACCACCTGACTGCTTCTTATATACTTCACGATGTTGAACACTTGATGTGATCGCTTCCTTATAAGAAACCTGAGGCATACCTTGGTTACATTCTACTTTAAACTCTCGTTTTAATCTGTCTACAATAATATCCAGATGCAATTCGCCCATTCCACTGATGACTGTCTGACCTGTATCTTCGTCTGTACGAACCTTAAATGTCGGGTCTTCTTCTGCCAACTTAGCAAGTGCCATTCCCAACTTATCCAAATCTTTTTGAGTTTTTGGTTCAACAGCAATTGAAATAACAGGCTCCGGGAAAGTCATTGATTCTAACAAAAGAGGTTTTCCTTCAGCAGTAAGCGTATCTCCTGTTCGGATTGTTTTAAAACCAACAGCTGCTCCAATATCTCCGGCTTCAATACGGTCAATCGGGTTCTGCTTGTTGGAGTGCATTTGCAAGATTCTTGAAATTCTTTCTTTCTTACCTGTGCTTGCATTGTACACGTAAGATCCTGCATCTAATGCTCCGGAATAAACACGGAAGAATGCGATACGACCTACGTAAGGGTCAGTAGCAATTTTAAACGCTAAGGCTGTAAAATCAGCATCAGGGTTTGCAACGCGTACTTCTTCTTCTTCAGTCTTAGGGTTGAAACCTGTTACCTCAGGAAAATCAAGTGGAGAAGGCAAGTAACGAATAACTGCATCCAGCAACATCTGCACACCCTTATTCTTGAAAGCAGAACCACACATTACAGGAGTAATTTTCATTTCAAGGGTACTCTGACGAATAACCTGATACATTTCCTCCTCTGTGATTGAGTTCTCATCTTCCATAAACTTCTCGAACAATACATCATTTTCTTCAGCACAACCTTCAATCAGTTTTTGTCTGTAGTCATGAACTGTATCTACAAGATCTTCCGGTATTGGAATTTCATTAATTTCAACACCATTTGTATTTTCTTCCCAAACATACGCTTTGTTTGTTGCTAAATCAACAACACCGCGAAAATCATTCTCAGCACCAATTGGAATCTGAAGTGGAATTGGGTTTGCGCCCAAATGTTCTTCGATTTGTCGAACAACCTCGAAGAAATCAGCACCTGTACGATCCATTTTGTTAACAAAACTGATACGAGGCACTTTATATTTATCTGCCTGACGCCAAACAGTTTCTGACTGCGGCTCTACACCACCAACAGCACAGAATAAAGCAACCGCTCCATCAAGTACTCTCAATGAGCGTTCAACTTCAACAGTGAAATCCACGTGTCCGGGAGTATCAATGATATTCACCTTATACTCAGGACCATTTGGTTGTGTTTCACGTAGTCGCCAAAACACTGTGGTAGCAGCAGATGTAATCGTAATTCCTCGTTCCTGCTCCTGTTCCATCCAGTCCATCGTAGCAGCACCTTCATGAACTTCACCTATTTTATGTGATTTACCGGTATAATACAAAATACGCTCTGTTGTAGTCGTCTTACCCGCATCAATGTGCGCCATTATACCGATATTTCTTGTTTTTTCTAAAATTGTAGACATTATTTTAAAACCCTTTTCCTAATATTTTTTTGATACTCTGTTTAATTAAAATCTAAAATGCGCAAATGCCTTGTTTGCTTCTGCCATTCTGTGAGTATCTTCTTTCTTCTTAAACGCTGCGCCTTCTTCTTTAAAAGCCGACATCACCTCACCTGCTAGCTTTTGAGCCATTGACTTCTCATGACGCTTACGCGCAAAACCAATCAAGTTTTTCATACCGATAGACTGTTTTCTAGCCGGACGAATCTCCATTGGAATTTGGAACGTTGCACCACCAATCCTTCTACTCTTCACCTCAATTGAAGGAGTAACATTAGCCAATGCCTTTTTCCATACTTCTAGTGCATCTTCTTCCATTTTTTCATTCACAATATCCATTGCTTCATAAAAAATTTCGAAAGACAAATTCTTTTTACCTGAATACATCAAATTGTTCACGAACTTTGTTACCATCACATCATTGAACCTTGGATCAGGAAGAATAATTCTTTTTTTAGGTTTAGCTTTCCTCATTTCTTTTCTGGATTAGATTGCTTAACTATTACTTTTTCTTCGGTCTCTTTGTACCATACTTAGATCTTCTCTGCGTTCTTCCTTCAACACCGGAAGTATCAAGAGCTCCTCGGATAATGTGATAACGAACACCCGGAAGATCCTTCACCCTTCCTCCGCGAATCATCACAATTGAGTGCTCCTGCAAATTATGTCCTTCCCCAGGAATATACGCGTTAACTTCCTTACCGTTTGTTAAACGTACTCTCGCCACCTTTCTCATCGCTGAGTTAGGTTTCTTTGGTGTGGTTGTATAAACCCTAACACAAACACCCCTTCTCTGAGGACACGCATCTAAAGCCGGAGACTTACTTTTCTCTTCCAGCTTGTTTCGTCCCTTACGAACTAATTGTTGTATTGTAGGCATATTGTACTATAAATATTTATTTGTTAAACCTATTGTAATCTTTTTTTTACACACAAGATTGAACCCGAATTATTTATCGAGACTTCTTGTTCTCTTTTCAGAGTTCCGTGAAATGAATATGCAACATTGTATTAATCGTGCAGAGTATACATGATGATAAGTGGTAAACTCCTCAAAAACAGAAATAATCATCATGACCAGAGTCGTATTTCTGAGGATCGAAAACCTTTAACTACCAATCTTTTCAGGTTTCCTCCGCCAATTTCTATTCAATCGCTTTCATTAAGACTTTCTCTAAAATCTTTCATTTCGGGCGGCAAAGATACAAATATTTTTTTCCTAAACAAATGTTTATCAATTTTTTCAATCCAAAAAAATATAAACATCTACACCACCCAAACCTCACTGCAAACATTTCGCACAAAATTACACATAAATCAAAACACTTAACTACTTTTGTAATCAATAAAATCATATTAACGTGAAGGATATTCTATCGAAACTAAACAATGCTCAAAGAGATGCAGTGGAACAAACTGAAGGACCACTAATGGTTATTGCCGGTGCCGGATCGGGCAAAACACGGGTATTAACATACAAAATTGCTCACTTAATCAATCTGGGACACGACCCTTTCAACATTCTTGCGCTTACCTTCACAAACAAGGCTGCCCGCGAAATGAAAGAACGAATATCAAATCTTGTGGGTTCGGATGCCAGAAATGTATGGATGGGAACTTTCCACTCTGTGTTTGCAAGAATCCTTAGAATTGAGGGCAATCGACTCGGATACCCTTCCAACTTCACGATCTACGATACCGATGATGCAAAAAGCCTGATCAAATCCATCGTAAAAGAACAAAACTTAGACCCCAAGGTATATACTCCAAACATTATTTTGGGGAGAATTTCTGCATGTAAAAACAACCTCATTTCTGCCAAAAGCTATTTGGAAAACAAGGAAATGACCCTGCAAGATAAAATGTCCGGAAAACCCATGTTGGGACATATTTACAACATCTACGACACAAGACTTTACAAGTCATCAGCAATGGACTTCGACGACTTATTGTTCAAAACCAACATTTTACTGAGAGATCACCCTGATGTGCTTTACAAGTATCAACAGAAATTCAAATACATCCTTGTGGATGAATATCAAGACACCAACTATTCACAATATATTATTATAAAAAAACTGGCAGCCAATAACGAAAACATTTGTGTTGTGGGCGATGATGCTCAATCAATCTACGCCTTTCGTGGAGCAAATATTCAAAACATCCTAAACTTCAAGAAAGACTACTCAGACACAAAGGTTTACAAGCTGGAGCAAAACTACCGATCAACAAAAATTATTGTTGAAGCTGCCAATGAGGTGATTCAGAACAATCAGGATCAGATACGAAAAAACATTTGGACAGACAATGAGGATGGGGCAAAAATTCCGATCATAAAAGCTGCGACAGACTCCGAAGAAGGCGTTTTGGTGGCTTCATCAATCTTTGAAGCAAAAATGAACCATCAAATGCAAAATGATGAATTTGCAATTTTATACAGAACCAATTCTCAATCAAGATCAATTGAAGAAGCACTGCGAAAAAGAAATATTCCGTACAGAATTTTCGGAGGTTTATCGTTCTACAGACGAAAAGAAATCAAAGACCTATTGGCATACTTCCGACTGACCATAAACCCCAACGATGAAGAAGCCTTACTGAGAGTCATTAATTATCCGGCACGAGGCATTGGAAAAACAACCGTACAAAAGCTAACCATTGCAGCCAACAATAACGAATTAAGCATCTGGGATTTACTAAATAGTTCCCTCCTGGAAGAAGCAGGCCTGAATGCTCGAACACGAAACAAGTTAGACACTTTTGTTACCTTAATAAAAAGCTATTCGGCACAATTAAACAGCACAAACGCTTTTGAGCTGGCAAGAAACATTGCCGAAAGTTCAGGCATCGTTAAAAATCTACATGAAGACAAAACTCCGGAGGGAGTCAGCCGCTACGAAAACATTGAAGAACTGCTGAATGGTATCAAAGATTTTACGGACAATCCTCCGGCAGATCAAAATGGAGAGATCATCAACACCTCCCCTACTTTAGACATTTTCATGCAAGATGTTGCTTTGCTGACAGATGCTGACGAAAAAGACAAAGACGACACAAACAAAGTTTCATTGATGACAATTCACGCCTCAAAGGGACTTGAATTTCCGTATGTGTACATCGTGGGACTTGAAGAAAATCTTTTTCCAAGTATTCAATCGTTGAACTCTCGCGCCGACCTCGAAGAGGAGCGAAGGCTATTTTATGTAGCACTCACACGTGCAGAAAAGAAAGTGCATGTCAGCTATGCCGAGAACAGATACAAATGGGGCAACCTGACCTTCTGTGAGCCTTCACGATTTGTTTCCGAAATTGACACCAAATACATTGACCTTCCGAAAGTAAAAACCAAAAACTCTTCGGAAACATCGCACACAAACCAACCAAAATTAGATGCTCGCTTCAAATCAATGAAGAAAACACTTAAACCAAAGGGCTTTGCAAATGCTAAAACAGGATCAGTAAAAGATTTTGCAGCTTCGAACCCTGACGACCTTCAAAACGGAATGGAAGTGGAACATCAACGATTTGGAAACGGAAAAATCTTGAAAATTGAAGGTGTCGGTTCAAACAAAAAAGCAACTGTTTTCTTTGAAGAAGTCGGACAAAAACAGCTATTATTAAAATTTGCAAAACTGAGAATAGTACAATGAGAATAATGTCATAACCTTATTTGCTATAGTTTTTCACAAAAAACAACAAGCCGAATACCATTTTGAAAACCGACATTCAAACTCTGTATAAAAAAAACGGAGTGCAGAATAATCTTTTATGATTGACATTCATTTGTGCACTCAAAATAAACTAGTACCAAAATAAATAGTACTTTTACTGAAATTTTTTTTGCAGATGAGCTTTCATAAAAATATGAAAATGGCAGACCTTGTTCATGCCAACTACCAATTGGTGAACATCATGAATCGATTTGGTATTGAATTCGGTTTTGGAGATAAGAGCGTAGATCAAGTTTGCACTGAAAATGGCGTAAACACACGCTTTTTTATCGAAATTGTGAATGCCTATCAAGACCACAACTACTATCCCGAATTTGATATTAACAATCTCCCAATCAATCATGTGCTCCTCTATTTGTCAAATGCACATAAATCCTACATCAGACACAAGCTGCCTTTGGTTCGCGAAATGCTGGAAAAACTCATTCAAGAATCTAAAGGTCAGGAATACAACATGAACTTGCTAAAGAATTTCTTTCTGGAATATGTGCAGGAAGTAACAACACATATTCATCGCGAGGAAGAAGTTGTCTACCCTTACGTTCGGAATGTGTTTGAGCAATTTTGTAAGGAAGAAGTGGATAAGGAGTTTGTTGAAAAAATGATGACCTATTCAATAAATGATTATTTGAATGAGCATGACAATATCGAAGAGAAGTTATATGATTTGAAAAACATCATTATCAAATACTTACCTCCACCTGCCACATCTTTTCGATTGAATGATATGCTTTTCGAATTGTTTCGTTTGGAAAGCGACCTAAATGATCATACGAGGCTTGAAGAAAAAATATTGATTCCGATGGTGCTCATGATGGAAGAGAGTATTCGAAATAAGAAAATCTCCGAATGATATGACTGTGAAGTACATTATCATAGAGCCATCGTATGTTCTACGCTCCGGTCTGACCACATTAATGGACGAGATTTCAAATATCGAGGTAATCGGTGTGTTTTCTGATCTAACATTTCTTAATGAATCTATGGATTTTGAGACTGTCGATTTTATTTTAATTAACCCTTCGGTTGTCGGGAGAGGCTATGAGCTGGAAAATCTGAAATTGAAATATCAGGCTAAGCTTGTTGCGATTAGCATGGAGTTACATTATCGTTTCAGGTCGCATTTTAATTCCACGCTCTCTATTTTGGGTTCAAAACAAAGAGTTATTGAAAACATAGAAGCATTACAATTGGAAGGTTGTGAAGATGAATGTCCGGAGGGCATAGAGGAATTGAGCGAAAGAGAAATAGATGTGCTCAGGTGTGTCGCCTTAGGCTTAACAAACAAAGAAATTGCCGAAGAGCTGTTTATTAGCACACACACCGTTATTTCGCATCGCAAAAACATAACCAGAAAGCTTGGGATTAAGACGGTTTCAGGCTTAACCGTTTATGCCATTATGAATAAATATATTGACGTAACATCTGTAAACAGTTAGTGACAGAAACTTTACCTTTACTTCTTTCATATTGGCGACTTGGGTACTTGGAAGTATTTTTATTGGATATGTATTAAACATTGTGCCCAAATTTGTTGTTTAAACGGGACTGAAAAACGAAAAATATATACGATAATGAATAAAATAGGAATTTTTTACGGCTCTTCGATGGGATATTCAGAGCATGTGGCTAGTTTAATCCAACAAGGGTTTGGAGCAGATGTGGCTGATGTACATAATGTTTTAGAATCAACAATTGAAGATGTAAATAAATACAAATATTTGGTTTTAGGTTGCTCCAGTTGGGGAAAAAATGAACTTCAAGAAGATATGGAAGAGTTTTTCCATGAAACATTGAAGCATGTAGACTACAAAGGGAGAAAAGTCGCTTTGTTTGGTTTGGGCGATCAGGTGATATACGGACATCAGTTTCTTGAAGCTCTTGGGATTTTGTATAACGAGCTCAAAGAGTTAAATGCAGATTTAGTTGGCAAAACAAGTGCTGATGATTATACTTTTATGTTTTCTGAGGCGTATGTTAACGGACAATTTGTTGGTTTAGCAATTGATGAAGAGAATCAGGAAGAAAAAACCGCCGACCGTGTAAAAAATTGGGTTAACGATCTGAAAAAAGAATTTTCGTTATAATTTTTTGAGAGTCGTCGTACTTGCTTTTATTTAAGTCGTCAAGGCTCAAAAAAAAAGGCTGCCCCGAAAGGTCAGCCTTTTTTTCAAAGAGATTGTCTCGTCCTATTCCGGGCTAATAGCTTCAACAGGACACGCATCAGCACAACTTCCACAATCAGTACAAGCGTCTGCATCAATTTTGTAAATATCTCCCTCACTGATAGCGTCCACCGGACACTCATCAATACATGTACCGCAAGCAATACAGTCTTCGTTAATAATATAAGCCATTGTCGATTAATTTTAAGTAATTAAATAAATATTTTGTCACTGCAAAATTACAGATGATAAGGCTTGAAAACAATAGTCTGCCTACATTTAGAGAGAATCTTAATAGTTTGAAATAATGCTGATTTTATTGTTGTGAAAAGTAAAATTTGCAATATTTCGCCATTACATGATAAATGAGAATTGGAAAAGTTGTTAGCGTCAATAACGCTACCAACATTACAAGGGTGGGAAGGAAAAAAATAATTGAAAAGAATGAAAAAAACAGCAATAATACTTGGAGCAACAGGCTTAACAGGGAGTTATTTATTAGAATTGCTAATCCAAAGCGAAGATTACGAAAAAGTAAAAGTTTTTACTCGTAGAGCCACAGGGAGAACGCACAAAAAATTAGAAGAAATCATTTGCGATGTTCTAAAATTGGAGGAACAAGCCGATAAGTTTACTGCCGATGAAGTGTTTTGTTGCATTGGCACAACCAAAGCCAAAACACCTGATAAAAAACTATACCACGCCATCGACTATGGCATTCCTGTAAGTTCATCGAAATTATCTGAACAGAATAATATCACAACTTTTAGTGTAATTTCGGCAATTGGAGCAAATGCCAAAAGTTCCATTTTTTACAGTCGCACCAAAGGCGAAATGGAACAACGTATTTTAAAATGCAACATTCCAAATATTTTAATTTATCGCCCCTCATTGATTTATGGCAAGCGAAGAGATAAGCGTTTATTTGAGAATGTGGGCTTATTCTTTACAAAGATTGTACAAATGTTTTTTATAGGGAAAATGAAGAATTATAAATCGATACATGCAAAAGATTTGGCAAAAGCACTTTTTTTTGGAGCACAACAGAAAAAAGGACACCAAATTATTTTTAAAGAACAATTCTCTTTAGAAAGGGAATAAAAGTATTGAAAGCAACAATCTTAAGCCGTCCGACAAAGCAAAAAAGGCTGCCCTAATTTTGGACAGCCTTTTTTTGTGATTTTTTATAAGATTATAAAATAATCATATCAATAGTAGCTTTATCTCCTTTTGTGAAAAGGTTTTCGATCTTTACAAGCCCCATCGTTCCGTCTACAGTTTTGAACATGAACACATCACCGATTTCAAGTTTTGTTACCTGATCAGAAGCCAAAGCATCATCCCAAGTCGGGTGCTCAATATAAGTAGTTGCAGCATCAAAAGCCTCAGCACTAATAGTCGTTGTCATAAAACGAGTTGCGTTTCTTGTTTGCCAAGTATCAATAGCAAATAAAGTCCAATCTTCAACGTCTTTATTATCAGGAGCACAGTAAGTATCTAGGTTTGAACTTCCTTTGTAGAAAATAAAATCAACTTTCTCTTGATTTTCACGTGCTTCAGCAAGGAACATTACCTTATCATTTTCCACATCATAGAAACTTCCGTATAGATCATCATTAACAGATCCGAAGTTAATATTTTCTCTTTTCACCAAATAAGAAACAATGTCAGTAGTCAATGAAAGTTCAGCCATTTGCTCTTTCTCATCAACGATTTTGAATTTCCACTCAGCAGAACCAACAACATCTTTATTCGCATTCAAAACAAGATCGAAATCCATATTGAAATTAGCAACATTTATTGTAGAATCAACAATTCCAAATGTTTCGCCATTGATTTCATATTCAGCAACAAATCTTACAAGGTTTGCTTCAGATTCAGCATTTGCAGCAGCTACAATACCCACTTTAAACTCTTCACCAAAAACAACTTGGTTATTTTCATATACATAACCTTCACCTGAGTTAAAAACAAGGGTTGGAGGTCCCGGAATAACGTCATCATCTTTCTGACAAGAAGTAAAAACGGTTACAAACATTAAAGCAAGAACTGTAAGTGCTAAATTAATTTTTTTCATAGTATTTATTTTAATTGTATTAATTATTCTATTTAAAATCGTATTCGATGTATAATTTCGTTTCGACACTCTAAAGAACACATAAAAGGCTTTTAGGTTGCGTTGCGATGAAATATTTTGTCAAAATAGTTTCATTTTTTGAACAAAACGCGAGCGAATATTGTATGAATTTATGTAATTCGTATTTTTTCAACTCGGAAAAACAGACAATATCATCTGAGAAAACAAACGCCGGGCGAGATGATTAAACGCTTTTCCTTGATTTCAGGCTTGGCTACAAAAATTTAACTTATGAAAACAAAAATTCTAATCGTTGTAACAGCAATCTTCATACTATCAGCTTGTTCTAAAGTTCCTTTCACCGGGCGAAAGCAGATGAAGTTGTTGCCGTCAACACAGATGAATGCGATGGCTATTGACTCGTACAACAACTTTTTAAAAGAAAACCCTCTTTCAACAAACAACACTCAGGTACAACTTATCAAAAGAACGGGAGAGAAAATAAGCAGGGCTATTTCCGATTATTTACGAAAAAATAAAATGGGAGATAGAATTGAAGGCTTCAACTGGCAGTTCAATTTGGTTCAGAATAATCAGGTGAATGCTTGGGCAATGCCGGGGGGCAAGATTGTTTTTTACACCGGTATCATGGAATTTTGTCGAGATGAGGAAAGTGTTGCCGTAGTGATGGGGCACGAGATAGCTCACATTATTGCAAAGCACGGTAATGAAAAAATGAGTCAAGGATTAATGACACAACTTGGAGGTCAAGCCTTGTCGGTTGCCATGCAAAAGCAACCTGCTCAAACACAGCAAATTTTCAATGCGGCTTATGGTGTTGGTTCTCAGGTTGGGGTTATGCTTCCGTTTAGCAGGGTTCACGAAAAAGAGGCTGACCGCATGGGGCTTATTTTTATGGCTTTGGCGGGATACAACCCGGAAAGAGCGATTTCTTTCTGGCAAGAAATGGATAAGAAAAGCGGTGGTAATCCAACGCCTGAGTTTTTATCCACGCATCCACATCATGACACGCGCATCAAAGAACTCCGAAAACACCTGCCGGAAGCCATGAAATATTATAAAAAGAATAAAGGGAAAAGTGTAAAAAAAGGAAACAAAAAAGGCGGAAGCAAAAAGATTAAGGTTAAAATAAACTAAAACTTTCGCATCGCCTTATTTAACATCACAAAGAAAGCCTTGGTATTATTGTCAAGGCTTTCTTTATAGCATCATTTTATAACATTTATTTTTTCACTCTTTCAGAGTACTCATTCGTCCTGGTATCTACCTTAATAAATTCTCCGGCATTGATAAACAAAGGAACTCGAACATTTGCTCCGGTTTCCACAGTCGCATCTTTAAGTGTGTTTGTTGCGGTATTACCTCTTTCGCCGGGTTCGGTATAAGTGATTTCAAGCTCCACATAAGCAGGGAGTTCACAAAGTAATGGTGTTTCAGTTTCGGCATGGAAAAGAATTTCAACATTTTGTCCGGCTTTCAATAGTCCGGGAGCATTGATTAAATCCTCTTCGATAAACGTTTGCTCAAAAGTTTCATTATTCATAAAGTGGTACTGATCACCTTCGTTGTACAGGAATTGATACTGTCTGCGTTCTACTCTTTGAATATCAACTTTTACTCCGGCAGGGAATGTATTTGGAAGCACCTTACCTGTTTTAACATTTTTAAGCTTCGTTCTCACGAAAGCAGCACCCTTACCCGGTTTTACATGTTGAAATTCTATAATTGTAAAAAGTTCACCATTGAACTTGATTACCAATCCATTTTTAAAATCAGCCGTTGAAGCCATAATTATAATTTTTTGTTATTGTTTTCTTTCAGAATGACAAAAGTAGATGAAAATTACATAATAATCAAAAGAGGTCGAGATAGAGATACATTTATAGCGAAAAAACAATGAAAAATTCCGCCTCAATACCTTAATTTTTACAATAACCAAACTGGATTAAATCCACATTTTTATCTCATCTTGGAGAACGATATTTAAGGTCAAGAAAATTTTGATTCTGTAATCAGATTATCATACGCTGTGATTTTGTACATTTACGCCCTAAAAACGAAAGAACAACAAATAGGATGGCGCACATATTTAATTTTAAAGAAAGAACATATTACCTGGAGGACACTTCATTTATCAGTTTAATGAAAAAAAGGATTTATCATGTGTTATTAATTGCTAGCAACTATGATTCCTTTATATTGGAAGATGACGGACGTATTGATGAACAAATTTTCAATGAATACGTATCGTTAAACTTGAGATATCCACCCCAATTTATTCAGGCAAAAAGTGAGGAAGAGGCATTTCAAATATTGGAAGAAGAAAATATAGACCTCATCATCACCATGCTCAGTGCCGATAAAAGCGACACTTTTGAGCTTGCCTCCGGCATAAAAGAAAAATATACGGAAACTCCTATCGTTGTGCTAACACCTTTCTCGCGAGAGGTAAGTCAAAAGCTATCGACTGAGGATTTGAGTTCTATTGATTATGTTTTTTCTTGGTTGGGCAATGCTGACATTTTGCTCGCAATAATAAAACTTATTGAAGACACGATGAATGCTGAATACGATGTACATGAAGTCGGCGTTCAGGTGATAATTCTGGTTGAAGATTCCGTCCGTTTTTATTCGTCTTATTTACCGACCATCTACAAGATGATATTTAAGCAATCCAAAGCTTTCATGACGGAGGGCTTGAACGAGCACCAACAGATGCTCCGTATGCGAGGACGACCAAAAATATTAATGGCTACAAATTTTGAAGAAGCATTGTTTCTTTATCAGAAATATAAGAAAAACCTTTTGGGCGTTATTTCAGATGTTAGTTATAAACGCAATGGAGTTCAAAATAAAAAAGCAGGAATTGATTTATGCAAAATCATCAAGCAAGATGACAAGCACATCCCCCTATTGCTTCAGTCCAGTGATTCCGAAAATGCTGAAATAGCAAAAGAAATTGAGGTTGGGTTCATCAATAAAAATTCTAAAACACTGACCTACGAGCTAAAAAATATGATTTCGGAATATTTTGCTTTTGGCGATTTCGTATTTAAAAAACCAAGATCAAATGACGAAATACTTAGAGCTGCTGATTTAAAATCGTTGCAAAAAGTTATATTCCACGTTCCGGATGATTCGTTGATGTATCACATCAGCAGAAACCACCTATCTAAATGGCTGAATGCCAGAGCTATTTTTCCAATAGCCAATCTACTGAAAGAATTTACAGTTCAGGATTTCAAAGACCTTGACGAGGTTCGTCGTTTTGTTTTTGATGTTATTTCCACATATCGAAGACAAAAATCAAAAGGTATTATTGCTGAATTTAAAAGAGAAAAATTTGATGAATATTTAAGTTTTACACGAATTGGCGATGGTTCTATTGGTGGAAAAGCAAGAGGTTTGGCCTTCCTTGATTCGATTATAAACTCAAACCGTCTGCACTCAGAACTCGATAATGTACAGATTACCATTCCGAAGACTGTGGTGCTATGTACGGATGTATTTGATGAGTTTATGGAAGATAACAAGCTCTATGAAATTGCATTGTCCGATATTCCTGACGAAAAGATACTGGATCATTTTATTAAGGCTCGATTACCTTTCAGGATTCATGAAGATTTGTACACACTGATTTCAGTCATCAAAAACCCGATAGCCGTTCGTTCATCAAGCCTTCTTGAAGACAGTCACTATCAACCTTTTGCAGGAATCTATTCAACCTACATGATTCCGAACATTCCAAATAGTGAGCGGAAAATGATCAGCTTGTTGAGCAAAGCCATCAAAAGTGTTTATGCTTCTGCATTTTTCAAAGACAGCAAATCATACATGTCAGCAACTTCACACATTATTGATGAAGAAAAAATGGCAATCATCTTGCAGGAAGTTGTAGGTCAACAGCACAATATGCGTTTCTATCCCGAAATATCGGGTGTTGCAAGATCCATCAATTTTTACCCAATAGCACCTGAAAAACCGGAAGACGGAATCGCGAACATTGCGCTTGGTTTGGGTAAATATATCGTTGATGGAGGCGTTACGCTAAACTTTTCGCCGAAATATCCGAAAAAGATTCTTCAACTTTCGTCTACAGACATGGCGTTGCGCGAAACGCAAAGAAACTTCTATGCCTTGGATCTTCATCCTGATTCTTATATCGCCAGCACCAATGATAGTGTGAACTTATTAAGACTTCGACTGAAAGAAGCCGAGAAAGACGGTTCGTTAAAACACGTTGCTTCTACCTATGATTTCCAGAATCATATTATCAGAAACGGAACTCAATATGAAGGAACTAGAATCCTGACCTTCTCAAACCTTCTTTCGCACAACACCTACCCGCTTGCAGAAACGCTACAGTTGGTTTTGGATGTCGGGCAAAAAGAAATGAGCAAACCTGTAGAAATTGAGTTTGCCATCACACTGCCAAAGGAGACAAAAGGTCCGATGATTTTCCATTTGTTACAAATACGCCCGATTGTTGACAATAAAGAAACTATCGATCGCGATTTGAGCGAGATTCCTCAAGAAAAAACCTTGTTGAGCTGCAATAAAGCTCTGGGGAACGGACATATCCATGATGTTAAGGACATTCTTTATGTAAAACCGGAATCCTTTGATTCGTCAAAAACCAAAGAGATTGTAAAGCATATTGAAGCACTGAACAAAAAATTCTTGGAAAGAAAAGAGCATTACGTTTTGATAGGTCCCGGTCGTTGGGGATCGAGCGATCCGTGGTTGGGCATTCCTGTAAATTGGTCTCAAATATCGGCTTCCAAAGTCATTGTAGAGTCAGGATTGGAAAACTATCGTATCGACCCTAGCCAAGGAACACACTTTTTCCAAAACCTTACATCATTCAGGGTTGGATATTTCACCATTAATCCATTTATCAATGACGGGTTCTATGATGTTGATTACTTGAATAAACAAAATCCGGTTTATGAAGATGAGTTTGTCAGACATGTTCGTTTTGAAAAACCTTTAACAATTATGATAGATGCAAAAAAATCTACAGGAGTAATTCTTAAAGAAGGAGAACAATAAACACCAATAAACACCAATAACAACTATGAAAAATTATTTATTGATCTTTTTTGCTTTGATGTTATCGGCAAATGTATTCGCACAAAAAGGACAAGTAAAAGGGAAGATAACAGACATCTCGAATAACGAGCCGATTGCTTTTGCGAATATTATCGTTGACGGCACACAAAAAGGTGTTACCAGCGACATTGACGGAAGCTTCACCATTACGGGCATCAACCCCGGCTACATAAAGCTAAAAGTAAGTTTTGTCGGATACAAAACGGCAACAAGTGCCGATATATTGATAAGCAACAACAATATCCCATTTGTTGAGATTCATTTGAAGCCAAATTTCACAAAGCTCGACGAAGTTGTAATTTCTGTCGACTACTTTGAGAAAAATGAGGAAGCACCACTGTCAATGCAAAGTATTGGCGTGAAAGAGATTGAAAGCAACCCCGGAAGTAACAGAGATATTTCAAGAGTGATCCAATCTTTTCCGGGCGTAGGATCAACACCTGCATTCCGAAACGATGTCATTATCAGAGGTGGAGGACCAAGTGAAAACCGATTCTTTCTGGATGGTATTGAGATACCTGTATTGAATCACTTTTCGACACAAGGATCTTCCGGCGGTCCGGTGGGCATTATCAACGCAGACTTTATTGAAAATGTTGATTTTTATTCAGGCTCATTTCCTGCCGATAAATACAATGCGCTTAGCGGCATCTTGGACTTTAGACTCAAAGAAGGCAGCAGAGATAAAACAAATGCACAGTTTGCCGTGGGAGCAAGTGAAACCGCTTTTACGCTTGACGGCCCTATCGGATCAAAAAATTCTTATATTTTTTCCATAAGAAGATCCTACTTACAGTTTTTATTCTCTGCAATCGGGCTTCCGTTCTTACCAACGTTCAATGATTATCAATTGAAGTTCAAAACAGATTTCGACAAAAAAAATCAGCTGACAATCATTAGTATAGGTTCGTTAGACCACTTGTCGATAAATACAAAAATTAAAGAACCTACTGCAAGTCAAGAGTATATATTAGCTCAAATTCCTATAAACAACCAATGGAGCTATACAATCGGAGGTGTTTATAAGCATTTCTTCAAAAACGGCTCGCACATGGTTGTGCTAAGCAGAAACATGTTGGACAATCAGTTGTATAAATATCCGGACAATGATGAGAGTCAAGATAAAAGCTTTGACTACCACTCCAATGAAATGGAAAACAAACTTCGCTATGAAGTATTTTATCGGGATAGAGGTTTTAAGTACACCTTTAGTGCAAATGCTGAACAAGCAAAATACTTAAACAACACGAAGCAACAGATTTTTATCAACAACATGTTGTACACTGTCAATTATGATTCTGAGCTACAATTTTATAAATATGGTTTATCAGCACAAATAAGTAAGCGATTTTTCAAAGATCGATTGTTAATATCCGGAGGTGCACGTTTTGATGGGAACTCATACAATTCGGAAATGAGCAATCTGCTCAATCAGTTTTCACCACGCCTAAGCATGTCATATACAATTGATCCGAAGACCCTATTAAATGGTGGAGTTGGTCGTTATTTTCAACTTCCGGCATACACAACTTTAGGCTATAAACTTAATGATGAATTCGTAAACAAAGAAAAGGCAACATACATTGGTGCCGACCATTATTCACTCGGTATCGAACATCGTTTTAACAAAGACATTCTTGTTTCGGTAGAAGGCTTTTACAAGGACTATTTCCAATACCCTATTGACAAGGTTACAGGAGCAAGTATTGCCAACCAAGGAGCTGACTTTGGTGCTGCCGGTGCTACTCCGGTTGTTTTTATCGGTGATGGACATGCGGTAGGTTTTGAAGTATTGAATCGAATCAATATCAAAGGTTTTTCATTTCTGGCGACCTACACTTTTGTTAGAAGCTTATTTGAAAACATTTATGGTAAAATTATTCCATCAAGTTGGGACAGCCAACACTTGTTCACGCTCACCGGCTCAAAAGAATTTGCCTACAACTGGCGTGCAGGGTTAAAATGGAGATATGTAGGCGGTCTTCCGTACACGCCTTATGATCTTGAATCTTCGGCAAACGTGTTTGCATGGAATCTGAGAGGTCAAGCATACCGTGATTTCACCCAATTAAACAGTTTACGCTTCAAGCCCTTCCATCAATTAGATGTAAGAATTGATAAGAACTTTTTCTTTGATAATTGGACTTTCATGCTCTACTTAGACATCCAAAATGCCTATAATTTCAAAAACAAAGGACAAGATTATATCATCAGGAAGAAAAACCCTGACGGATCATTTATGATTACTGATGAAGGGAAATATGTTCTTGAAAGCGTTCCTAATTTATCCGGAACCTTGCTACCTACAATAGGTATTATGGTAAAATTGTAATATGCTTTTATAAGATTCTAAACGTCTTATCCCTAAAAGATACAGATCAATTAATAATAAAGGTAGTGATATATTTATGTTACTACCTTTAATTTTTTACATGATTTTGGTATTTGATTTTTAAGACAATTATCGCCACCGACCATTTGGCGATCACCGCGCCTGCCATTTTTTGGGAGAACGACTGGTGTGTAAAACCGCTAAAACATCAACGGTATCGCCTTCCCAAGTATAATAAATTCCAAAGGGAAATTTTTTTAAATAATTTATGCGAATGTTTTCGTGTTGTATTTGAAAAAGAGCTGGGTTTCTTTGTATGCTTTCCAATTCCGCATACAATTTCACCAAAAAACGATCGGCTAAACTTGGGTTGATCATTTGGTAATAATCAGTAATTTCCTGCACATCATTTTTCGCTAAAAGCCTAATATGTAATTGATACATTATCTTCTTTTAATGGAACTCTTTAATTCATCTAAGCTTAGAAAATTATCAGGATTTTCGTCAGCTTCGCGTTCTCTTTCTTCCAAAATTTTAATATGCTCGGGCGACAACCCGGCTTGCTCCTCCATCAAAAGCATTTCCATTCGTAATTCTTCCAAATTTCGGAAATGTCGTTTGCTGAGATTCACGTCTTCGTCAAAAGTTATAGTGTACATCGGTTTTAGATATAGCTCAAAGGTACAAAAAATGCAAATAGGTTTCGGTGGTTTTTTTCGCGAGAATGCGAAAACTACTTATTCAACAAATAATTTTCAACAAAAAAAGAGTGCCCAAAACTTTTTGAACACCCTCTTTCAGTATCACATGAATTCGTTTTGAATTACTTTTCGATATGTTTTGGTCCAATCATATTTTCCGGAGCAAGAATTTCGTCAAGACGTTCTTGTGAAAGTAATTTTCTTTCCAACACCAATTCATAAACACTACGACCGGAAGCGAGTGCTTCTTTAGCCAAGCTGCTACTATTTTCATATCCAATGTAAGGATTTAGAGCAGTAACAAGACCTATTGAATTTTCAACCAACTCCCTGCAACGAGTTTCGTTAGCCGTGATGCCTGCAATACATCTATGGTTTAGTGTGTGCATACCATTTTTAAGCATTTCAATAGACTCAAATATACTCTGAACGATTACAGGTTCCATTACATTAAGCTCAAGTTGTCCTGCTTCGGCAGCAAGTGTAACCGTAAGATCGTTACCAATAACCTTAAATGCAATCTGATTCACCACCTCAGGAATTACAGGGTTTACTTTTCCCGGCATAATGGAAGAACCCGGCTGCATTGGAGGAAGATTAATCTCATTGAGTCCGGCACGAGGACCTGAAGACATTAATCGTAAATCGTTACAAATCTTGGATAATTTCACAGCCAAACGCTTCACAGCTGAAGAATACATAACGAAAGCACCTGTGTCAGACGTTGCTTCCACAAGGTCTTTTGCCAATACGATTTCTTCATTTGTAATATCACGAAGATGGTTGATAACTTTAGGACTGTAATCAGGATCAGCATTAATACCTGTTCCAATTGCAGTAGCTCCCATGTTTACTTCCAAGAATAATTTTGCATTTTCATTAAGTCGAACGACTTCTTCTTCCAAAGTATTTGCATAGGCATCAAAGGACTGTCCAAGCGTCATCGGAACAGCATCTTGAAGCTGTGTACGTCCCATTTTTATAATTTGAGAAAACGCTTTTCCTTTCAATCGAAAAGCTTCAATCAGTTCCAAAAGGACACCTACAATATGCTTATTAGCCTCAATAAGTGCGATCTTAACAGCTGTTGGGTACGCATCATTGGTAGATTGAGAAAGGTTTATGTGATTATTTGGATGACAATGTTCATACTCACCTTTTGAATGACCCATAATTTCAAGAGCTCTGTTGGCAATTACTTCATTGGCATTCATATTTGTAGAAGTACCTGCTCCACCCTGAATCATATCTACAACAAAATGGTAGCCGTAACGTCCGTCAATAACTTCTTCACAAGCCTGATCAATAGCTTCTGCTACTTTGTCGTCAAGCAAGCCCAAGTCATGATTTGCACGTGCGGCAGCCTGCTTCACCATAGCAAGAGCTTTCACAAGCACCGGATAGAAGTTAAGGGTTACACCACTAATATGGAAATTCTCCATAGCTCTCAATGTCTGCACACCATAATACACTTCGTAAGGAACGTCTCTATTTCCTAACAAATCATGCTCTTCTCGCGTACGCCCCGATTCATACTGAGCCGCAGAATTAATCATGTGCGCATTTGTTTGACGCATTCTTCTGGAAATAACGCGTGCTATATTTGAAAAGACCTTAATTGTGATTGCTGCATGTTCTTGAAAAAAGTCTTTATCAAGTATAAAAACAGAAGTCTTTTCTTCACAACGAGCATTGGTAGAATGAGGAGTTTCATCCGTAAGCGCACCTTCACCCAAGAAATCATATTCCATAAAATATGATAAGGCTTTCTCTCCACCGAACGATGTTTTCTTAAACAACTCTACACGACCGCTTTCAATGATAAAAATACAATCTCTTTGCGTATCTTCTTTGAAAAGATATTCGCCACCATCATATTCTTTACGAGTCAATTTACTCACAAGAATCTCAATTTCTGATTCAGAAAGTCCTTTAAAAAGCTCAATCTTTTGAACGAAAGCTTTCATTTGATCCATATTCATCACCATAACTTTTCCATATTTCCCCAACATTTCGGTTGGGATCGTTAATTATATCTCTATTTTTTCCGACACAAAATATTTCGGGTTTTAAAACCCCAATATTACAAAATATATTTTGATAGTTATTCTATTAACAATACTATTTTTTATCTATTCAAAATTTTATACGAAATCGAAAGAAAGAACAAATCTTCAATATCGCAAAGGTATCTCAGACCTGCCCTATTTTTATTCGATAACCGGTATGCGCCCGCAAGTTAAGCACGGTATTGTCTTCAAAAATTAAATATTGCCCCCTGATCCCATTGAGTTTTTTTTCGATGATTGGCTTTTTATCCAATTTCAGACTTGTTACCTTTTCAGGATATTTTATTACCGGATAGTTAATCGTTGTAATCTCGTTATCGGCAGTAACAAACTGTTTAAGATCATCGGGTATCTTTGTTGCAATATCTTTCTTAAATGCCAATAAATCGAAATTCTTATCCCTTTCATTTTTCAACATTCGTCTCCAGTTTGTTTTATCGGATACGTGTTCTTTTAAGGCAACTTCGATAAGTCCGGCTGCTTGACGATAAGGGGTTTCTGCCAAAACAATGACTTTCCATGCGCCTTGATCGATCCATCGGGTTGGCTTTTGCGTTAATCGTGTTACGCCTACCTTCACATTTGAAGTTAAAGCCAAGTAGACGATGTGGGGTTGAACATCATTGGCGACTTCCCATTCCAAATCGCGCAATGCTTCACCAAGATGAGCTCGCGACAACTCGGGACGGATGATACTTTCCACCGCCAAAGGTGAACTTCTAAACGCATCGTAACTCATGCCTTCACCGTAAGCCTTCCGAATTCGCTTTCCCGTAACAACACAATTAATCACACCATCATATTCAATACGAATAACATTACCGATAAACGCATTCATATCCGGCGACACCCCCTCTTCAAGATTGTCGAACAAAGGGAGTGAATATTGTACTTCCGCATCTAACTTTGTTCGCATCTTGCGTATATTTCCTTCGTAATAATCCATAATTTCTCTTTAAAATTCCTCAATACCAAAACTTTAGACTCCAACTCCACACAGCTCAACAAAACATTCACAGTCACACAACTGCGTGCCAACAATCGGTAAAAAGATCAGCATAGCCTAACAAAGGTAATTCTATTTCTTTTGCCTCTGAAATTGGATTGGAGTTTTTTTTATCCTAAAAAGCGTTAACAATATCGCTTTGAAACACGAAAGATTTAACTTTGGCAAAAATTCATTACTTGAAACAGAAAGTGCCTGAGGGAAATTGGTAAAACACTCTGTGGAAAAACTAAAATGCCGCCCCTGTTTCCGGTTTGATGACAAAATTTTAAACAGATGAAACAATATTTCTTTTTTGCGATTCTAATTATTCTGATGGTCGGCTGTACGGAAAACAAAACATCGAAAAAAATTGTCGAAAGAATACAATATGACGTTCCGATTAAAAGCACTTCTGAGCAACACGCTTGGTTTGTCAATAATATTGATGGAGCAAATAGGGAGAAGTTTGTAAAATCAATGATTGACTTTGCAAAAAAACATCAAGAAAACCTTTTCACATTTCCCGACCTTGAAAAATTAAATGCTGATGAATTTGATAAAATTCTTGCACATACCGATACGATTATGGAGCAAAGTTCCGAACCTCCGTACAACTATGAAGAAAAAATTATAGAATACCGTTTAGAAATAAACGATATTAGTAAAGTTCGATTTATTGAAGAATGGTATCATGACGACGACAACAAGATTCACAAGGAAGTAATAGCCGTAGCTCCTTTGTTGGAGAATTTTGACGAAAATGGTCATTTTAGAGGGTATTGGCCTTTATTTTGGATTTTCTACGACAACGAATATGTAAACCGTCTAAAGTTATAATAATCAACATTTAACCATTAAGTTAATCGCAGGTTTAAAACTCTGGAACAAAGACAGAAAGAAGAAAAAAATATATGAGCTACCATTATCACACATTAGCGAATGGAATTCGACTTATACATAAACATGCGGATTCTGCTGTTGCACACGCAGGGATAATTATAAATACCGGAACTAGGGACGAGGATGATGCGGAACACGGAATGGCGCATTTCATAGAACACACCATCTTTAAGGGAACAAAAACCCGAAAGGTTTTTCATGTTCTAAGCCGATTGGAAAACGTTGGAGCTGAATTGAACGCCTACACCACAAAAGAAGAAACCGTAATTTTTGCTTCGTTTCAGAGTCAGTACTACGATCGTTCTTTAGAACTGATTTCCGACATTACATTCAATTCTGTATTTCCGGAAAAAGAATTGGAAAAAGAAAAAGAAGTCATCATGGATGAAATCGACAGCTACAAAGATTCTCCATCCGAATACATCTTTGATGAGTTTGAAGAGTTGGTTTTTCAGCAACACCCGATTGGAAAAAACATTCTGGGAACAAAAAAGAAGCTAAAAAGATTTAACAGAGAAATGGTGCTGGATTTTATCAGAAACAATTATCATACAGACCAGATGGTTATTTGTTCCGTGGGCAACATTTCATTTCAATCTTTAGTAAAAAAAGTAGAAAAATATTACGGAAACATTCCGGAAAATATCAGGACAAAAAAACGCCAACCTTTTGTTAGTTACACGCCACAACAAATTACGCTTAACAAAGCGACCCATCAATCGCATTGTATTATTGGCAACGTTGCCTATGATTATCGGGCAAAGTTAAAACCGGCATTCACACTGCTGACCAACATTCTTGGCGGTCCGGGACTCAACTCAAGGTTGAATTTAGGAATCCGAGAAAAATATGGATTTGCCTATAATTTGGAGGCGCACTACACACCATATACCGACACAGGAATATTCTTGATATATTTAGGTACAGCATTTGAATCGACGGATAAGTCGATTGAGCTCGTGCACAAAGAACTCCAAAAATTACGGGAAAAGAAACTCGGTGTCATCCAGTTGAGTACAGCAAAAAAACAATTCATCGGACAAGTGGCGATCACTTACGACTCAAACCTGAATGAAATGCTTTCTATCGGAAAAAGTTTTTTACATTACAACAAAGTGGACAGTATTGAAGAATTAAACAAAAAAGTCGAAAAAATTACAGCAACAGACATCATCGAATCTGCCAACGAAATATTCAATCCCGACTTTTTAAGTCGATTGGTATATATGAAACAGACAATGTCTGAGATGGATTAAAGTCTACATAATAAATTTAAAACATACAAAACAATGGAAAACGAACTTGAAAAATATGCCGAAGACCATAGCAGCCCGGAAGATAAAATCCTGCATGAACTCAACAGAGAAACACACCTGAAAGTACTCAAACCTCGAATGTTGAGCGGCAAAACCCAAGGGCAACTACTCAAAATGTTGAGCACGCTGCTAAAACCTAAACGAATTTTAGAAATAGGCACTTACACCGGATATTCTGCCATTTGCTTGGCTCAGGGACTGCCTGAAGATGGTGAACTAATCACGATTGACAAAAATGAAGAATTGAAGTCAATGGCTGAAAAATATTTTGAAAAAAGTGGGCTAAACAATAAAATCCATTTGATCAATGGCAATGCCTTGGAAATAATCCCCACACTGTCGGGAACGTTTGATATGGTATTTATTGATGCTGACAAAAAAAACTACACCAACTACTATGATTTGTTAATTGATCGCATCCCCATCGGGGGCTACATGATTGCCGATAACGTACTTTGGTCGGGAAAAGTACTCAACAAAAACATTCCGGCAAAAGACTTAGACACGCTTAACATAATAAAATTCAACGAAGCAATAACCCAAGACAAACGTGTAGAAAATCTTTTATTACCCATTCGTGATGGTTTGATGATCTTAAAAAAAGTAAAGGCATAATCGCTCGTTTCAGGGCGAACGCACACTTTTTTCAAAGAAACATATTTTAAAACTCTAATATTTCGTTGTTTATAGCAGATAAAGAATGAAGCGATTGACTGTGGTCATGGTCGGATAGAAAACGAGAGTACAGTCATCTCCGATTTTAAGTTTATTGAGAATACAAATAATAAAAGGAATTAGTTTTTTTTCTTCTTTTTTCTAATTCCAAAATAAATTAACCCCAACCCTATGAGTAACAAAAATACAGATCCCCACACGTAACCTTTACCATATTGTGTCAAGATGTTATAATCAGAAAAATACCTAAAGCCTTGTAAAAAACCTACTAGTGATAAAATTATTCCTGTTATAAGAGCAATTTTTTTCATTTATTAAAATTTATAAATCAGGGCTATGACACAAACATAACCCTGATTATAGTAAAAAATTATTTTCTTACCGTTGTAGTAGTTGGAGTATAAATTCCACCAGTTACAGCATTCAATAAACCGTCAACGAATGTGTGTTCTATGGTTACAGTATAATTCTTTGCACCATCAGCCATTTTTGTTGGGTCAGAAGTTTTAATTGGAGCTAAACCATAAATCAAATAATGATTTTTCTCTGTAACTTCAACTCCTGTTTGAGTTCCTTCACCCACTGAATAAGTTAAGGTGTAGCAAGAAGTCATTAAAACTGAAAAGGTAAACACCAATGCTAAATTTAAAATAATCTTTTTCATATTCTTTTAGTTTGATTTGTTTCTACTCGTATGGTTTTTCGATTCCACCCCGTTTTTTTTAGTGGGTTCTAGTCTCCACTTTTATCTTAATTTCTTTATTTTCGAGAATAGTTCGGTTAGATCTTTTTCCCGTTATATTCAACCGTCGTAGAAGTATTTTTGTCAGTCTGTTTTTTTTCGATTAAATCGCTTACTTCCTGACCATTTTTCTTCGTACGTAACTTCCCTAAGAATAGCTTGACCTTACGAGTACAGAATTTTGAAATATTAAATTTAAAAATAGCAATCAATATGAGTCAAAACGAGTTTCGGCGGGCTAAATTACACAAAAATATTTGCAAAGCAAGTTTTGGCAAAACAATCCTCAGGAAAAACACACACTTTTTCAAAAAAAACAAACCTTAAAACTGTTACAACCAACTATTTAAATTATTAAAAAATTATATAAACACTTAAATTCAGAGCATCTCCAATTTTAAGCGTATCGATATGTGAGTTTGCCCTGACAATCGCTTATATTTTTTTCAAAACAAACACACAAGTTTATTAACTTTGGAGATTCAATTGTGTTCATTGCAATTGAAAGGTTAATGAACCATCTTACACAAATGAAACAGATGAAAAAAAGAACCCGTTTACTAAACATTTTTATATTAGTAGCTACAATTTTAGTTATTTCAAATGCTTGTGAAAAAAAAGAAAAAACTCCGGATCCCGTATTAAAAAGTTGTGTCCTCACAAAAAAAGCGAAATACAATAACAATGATATTTTTGTCGAAGGGGTAATTTATGAATATGATGCACAAGGAAAGGTTTCCAAATTCTTTGAATTAGGAGGTTCTGAAGAAATCAAATATTACGAGATTTACCAATACGGACCTAACCCTCTGGATTCCAACATGAGTATACTATTAAGCGGCAGCCGTTACAATCAGATTGGCGGATTAATTTCCACACTTTTTTACAATCATAGTACAATCTTCGGTCAAGTACTTGTTGTCGGTAAAACCGCAATGCGAAATGACAGCACCATGTTATTTAAAGAAACCTATGGATACAACACAAATGGACAAAAAGTAAAAACCAGTTATTATTTGCAAGGAGCGGAAGGCGATTCTCTCATCTATGACTCCACCTACAATTACAACAGCAATGGATTAATTGCAAGTTATACTTATTACAATTACCCGGAAGATGTTGGTGATGGCATGATTTACGAATATGATTTTGAAGACAACGTAACTCGTGAAATTTTTCTTGACAAAAACGGCAACACGATTAACGAATACCGTTATAAAAATGAATACGGCCCCGGTTACAAACTTATAAAACAAGAAAAATTAGGAGAAGCTGAATTTGTTATCAGCTATAAGGTATTTGAATACAACGACTATACAAACACGGTAAAGATAACGCATTTCAGTGGGAACAGCGATCTAAAAGCACAACAAACACTCTCCTACAATAAGTTGGGATATTTACTGGAAGATAAATATTTCACAAATGCAGATCAAAGCACCACGACTTGGAAATACACATACAATTGTGTTTATGAATAAAGAAGCGAAATTCTAAAAAAGGACTGTCAGAAAAATGGCAGTCCTTTTTTTGTGAATTACGCTCTAAAGCATTCTGGAATATCCTCTCATAACACCTCGTGCCGTTCTACCAATAAATGAAACGACTTCATCACGTTCGGCAGTAGCAGGAATTTCTTTTTCAATGACTTCAATAGCTTGTGTTACATTCAAGCCTTTCACATAAAGTACACGATACACATCCTGAATAAGTTTAATTTGATCGCCGGAGTAACCTCTACGTCGAAGACCGATAGAGTTAATTCCGACATAAGCCAGAGGCTCACGAGCAGCCTTAGTAAAAGGAGGTACATCTTTTCGAACCAATGAACCTCCGGAAATCATTGTGTGCTTACCAATATTCACAAACTGATGAACGGCAGACAATCCGCCAATAATGGCAAAGTCGTCCACATTCACATGCCCTGCAAGTGTAGCAGCATTGGCAAGGATCACATTATTCCCAACAACACAATCGTGCGCAACATGAACATAAGCCATTAAAAGACAATTATTTCCAACAACTGTTTCATTATTTGCTTTTGTACCTCTATTAATGGTTACAAATTCACGAATAGTAGTTCTATCACCTATTCTTACAATAGTTTCCTCACCTTCAAATTTCAGATCTTGCGGAATTGCGGAAATTACAGCACCGGGAAATATCCGGCAATTTTTACCAATTCGGGCACCTTCCATGATTGTCACATTTGATCCAATCCAAGTGCCTTCGCCAATTTCCACATTTTTTTCAATATTCACAAAGGGTTCAATAACCACATTTTTGGCTACTTTTGCCTGTGGATGAACATACGCTAGTGGTTGATTCATTTTTTACTTGTTTTTTAAAATTTGTGCTAACATTTCACCTTCCATAACTATTTGCGATCCTACGTAAGCCGTACCTGTCATTTGGCACAAGCCCCTACGAATCGGAGACTTCAACGTTAGCTTAAAAATCAAAGTATCTCCCGGAACTACTTTCCTACGAAACCTGACATTATCAAGTTTCATAAAATATGTTGAATACCTTTCCGGCTCATCCACAGTATTTAAGGCATATATTCCGCCACACTGTGCCATAGCTTCTACTTGCAACACACCCGGCATCACCGGCTCTTCGGGAAAGTGCCCGATAAAGAAAGGTTCATCCATAGTTATATTCTTAATACCCACAACATAATCTTCTCCCATCTCGATAATTTTATCGATCAACAGGAAAGGAGGACGATGCGGCAGCATCTCCATAATCTGATTAATGTTATAAATAGGTTCTTTATCAGGATCATATACAGGTATTCTATTATTTATAGTTCCTAAATATTGTTCTCTGATTAGTTTTGCAAACTTAACATTGTTTTCGTGCCCCGGACGAGTAGCGAATATTTTCGCCCTAAAAGGCTTCCCTACCAACGCCAAGTCGCCAATTACATCCAGCAATTTATGTCTTGCGGCTTCATTATCATACTTCAACTCTACATTATTCAAATTGCCTTGTTCAAGAACTCGAACTTTAGGTTTATCAAAAAATGCAGCCAAGCGATCAAGCTCATCCTGATCAATCAACTTTTCTACATAAACAATGGCATTTTCAAGATCTCCTCCTTTGATTAAGCCTTGCTTTATCAAGGGTTCCATCTCATGAAGAAAGACGAAAGTCTTACACGAAGCAATCTCGCTCCCAAAATCTGCCATATTATGAAGTTCAGCAACCTGCGTTCCCAACACTTTGGAGTTATAATCAATCGTTGTGGTGATGGAGAATGTTTCGGCAGGCAGCGCAATCATCTCTGTTCCTTTTCCATTGGTATGATAAACATTAGACTCCAATTCTAAATATTCGCGAGCTTCCTTTAGTTCTACAATTCCGGCTTCTTTCAGAGCCTCAACATATAAAATTGAACTTCCATCCAGGATTGGTGTCTCATCGCTATCAATATCAATCAACACATTGTCGATGTCACAACCAACCAAAGCCGCTAAAACATGCTCAATGGTAGCAACAGTAATCTTTCCATCAGAAATTGTTGTTCCGCGCGAAGTATCCACAACATAATCAACAATTGCCTGAATTTCAGGCTGTGTTTCTATATCTATTCTTCTAAAACGATATCCGGTATCACCTTCCGCAGGTCGAAAAGTGATGGTTACCTGATGCCCACTGTGTAAACCTCGACCGCTAACGCTGACAGGCTTCGCAATGGTTTTTTGTTTTTCATTCATATATGCTTATTTAATGTTTGCAAGAAAAAATCTGTCTTTTGAAGGCTTCGATCAGAGCACCTTAATACCTTTTTTCTTGCTATTATATTTACTTTAGATTCTTTTGAAGTTCTTTAAGTTGCTTTTGCATGTCATTTATTTCCGAAGCCAACTTTGGCAAGTTCCTGAAATAGGCATAAGATCTTCGATAATTAGAAATATTAAATGCCGGAGATCCAAGCAATACTTCACCGTCCTTAGCAAGCTTTGAAGCAACACCGGACTGAGCTCCTATCTTGACATTGTCAGGAATAGTAATGTGTCCGACCACCCCGACCTGTCCACCAATCATACAGTTCTTGCCAACCTTCGTTGAACCGGAAATACCTGTTTGTGCGGCAATAACGGTATTATCTCCTACTTCTACATTGTGTGCTATCTGTATTAAATTGTCGAGCTTTACACCTTTACGAATAATTGTTGAGCCGATTGTTGCACGGTCAATCACGGTATTCGCTCCCACCTCAACACGATCTTCGATAATCACATTTCCTATTTGAGCAACCTTCTCATACTGATTATCGCTTTGTGGCGCAAAACCAAAACCATCAGAACCAACAACCACTCCGGCATGCAAAGTCACCTGCTCACCAATTACACATTCGTGATATATTTTTACTCCGGCATACAGCGTTGTATTTGCAGCTATCGAACTGTTTTGCCCAACAAAACTTTGCGGATAAATTTTCACATTATCACCAATAACAACATTTTCCTCAACAACAACAAAGTCGCCAATGTAAACATTCTCACCTATTTGTGCACTTTTCGCAATGGAAGCTTTTTCAGAAATTCCGCTACGATTCAATTTATATTCGTTGTACAGATTTAAAAGTTTGGCAAAAGACGAATACGCATCATCCACCCGCACGAGGGTAGCCGAAATATCCTTTTCAGCCTCAAAATCCTTATTTACCAGTACAATATCTGATTTTGTTTCATATATATAATGGGTATATTTTGGGTTTGCCAAGAAACTTAAATGACCGGGCTTCCCGTCTTCTATTTTTGCTACATTTCCTATTTTTACATCCTCATTCCCTTCGACTTGTCCGTTCAGGAACTCTGCAATTTGTTTTGCTGAAAACTCCATAATTCTTTTATTCTTTATTCCAGATAAAAATATCTTCTTTCTTTTTCGGTTTATAATCTTCGAGCCATACAAAGCCCTTCAATACTTGATCAGACGATGACAAATCGCCTTCAGGATAGATGTCAACCTCGGGCATTACTTTGTATATAACATCATTAATCTCCCCATCTTGGAGATAAAAACGTATCGCACTCGATTTCGCCTTCATTATCCCAATCAAATCACGAGTATCATCGTCTCGAATATAATAGATGGATTGAGCATTTGCATCCACATCGATTATTTTCAACTCATTTTCAATAAAGTGAGCAACGGTATTCGCGCCTTGTATTTGATTGTAGTTTGTCAATGAATCGTGAGAGATGATGAAACTATTCTCAACAAGAAAAAGTTTTGAAATGCTTCCTCCTTCAATTTTGATGATGATGGTATCTCCTGTCATTTGGCTTTTGTCCGACCACAAAATCGGGTCATCATACATGTTAATTGTTGAATCGGCAAATATGTATTGCAAGGAATCGCACATGCCTTGAAGATCATCTCTAAAAAATTTTGTTTTGTTAAAGCACCTCAAAAATTCAGCATCATCATTTTCATCAAAAAGCACTCGAATGGTATCTCCGTGCATAAATAAAGTATCTTCCGCCTCAATCATAATTGACACGGCACTATCCGTGAGGTAGGCATAATGCTCTTGTTTCCAATATTCGCCATAATTACCAAATCCATAAAGCTTGTTTTCACGATCAAAAAGCACGACATCGTGTATTGCTTTTCCAAAATCCACATTTCGATCGTAGTAGAGACTATCGCCAAACAATATTTGCTTTCCATTGTCTAAGCTTGCACGCTCATCAAATTCTGAAATATCTGTCTTGGTATTGTACCAACCACTCGTCCCACGTATGGTATTGCTGTCGCTGACTATTTCTGTCGGACCTAACATAGTAACAATTTCCGTCTTGGTATTGTACAACATGGTATCGGAAAACATAACGTAATCAGGGTTTTCAAGAAAAACATCATCTTGAAAGTAAAATTGATCCAATTCCGTATAATAATACCCTCTAACGGAAGTTAGCACATTTGAAGAGTCAACAATCTTTCCTCCGGTTATGTAAGAGCCTATTTTTGTTTTCCGATCATAAATCAGCATATCTGTATATAAAGTACCTTGATCATCAATCAATCGAACACTATCATAAATATGCGCTATTTTAGTATCACCTTGATAATGAAGAGAATCCCCAAATATTTCTGTACTATCCTCCATGATGATGTGTACGCGACTGTAAGCGTTCATCGTATTCGATTTTTGATACAATTTGGCACTATCACAATAAAACCATGTGCTGTCTTGACGAAATACAACATTTCCGGTAAACCACAAGGCATCAGAGTGAGGGTCGGGATCGGGAAACAAACGATCGGAACTTTCAATATTGATAATCGTTGAATCCTGCCCTCGAACACCAAAAGTGTTTAACAAAACACTGCTAAACACTACGAACAAAAACAATATTTTACAACAACTTGCTTGATTCATTCTAGCTCTTTACAAATCACAAGCTCTGCATTTTATAAAAAAAAACAGAGCTAATGATAGATTTACAAACCTTTAGTACTCCTAATTCTTTCCTTCATATTCATTATTTTTTTCAGACTTCCCAAAAACTGAAAAATGAACATATCGTTTTGGATGGAGCTTTATATCTTCAACCAATTCTTCGAGTTGCTTCGATGCTCTTTCAAGGTTATTATACAAAGTGTCATTATTCAAAAGTTGCCCAACAGTACCTTCACCTCCTTCAACACGCTTGATCAGCAATGCAAAATCTCTCAATGATTCATCCGTGTTCTTCAATGTAGCGGCAAGGTTTACGTTCGCCAAAGTATCGGAAAAATCAGACAAATTCGTAATGATATTATCTATCTTACCCCTGTTGCCATTCAAACCTGACACCAAGCTATCCATGCTCTTTATCATAGACTCCAAACTTACTCTATTATCCGAAACAATACCATCAAGGCTTTTTGACGTACTATTAATATTCTTAATGGTACTTGCAATATTGTTCCACGAACTAATGATTTCCCCTCTCGTTTTTTCATTGAAAACCTGTTGAACGATAACCATAATAGAATCAATAGATCCCAAAAGATTTTCAGCCTTACGTTTAATAGGCTGAACTTGCCTGTTAACCTCTTCGGCAAGCCCGGCTTGAACCCCCGACAGAAGAGTATCTCCGTTTTGGACAAAGGCATTGGAATCACCAAATTTTATAGCAATGGTAAGTTCATCCATTATCAACACATCAGGATTTCCGAATAAGGCTTGTGCCAATAACACACGTACTTTTTGTTTTCCATC
>PDWJ01000475.1_pt1 | contig 59967 bp, 57 predicted proteins | sample 1430881 | NCBI WGS metagenome assembly PDWJ01 (sample SAMN01162460, study PRJNA174530) | Oral metagenome, whole genome shotgun sequencing project. | biome: Marine environment; feature: Marine mammal; material: Swab sample of the gingival sulcus; isolation source: swab sample of gingival sulcus... | reverse complement strand
AGTAAAGTATTTAAAAAGATAGAAGGGATCACACCACGTGAGTTCCAGTTAAATCTATAACAGACTAAACTGGCAAGGTTTTAGGCTGGTTTTTATCTGGCAAGAAATTTCTTGGCAAGGGTAAAACATTTATTAAAGTTTCTTTTAAAAACACAAACCCTAATCATCTTTTATTCAATGCATTATACACTCTTAATTAAATAGATTTTTCTTTAATTTTTGCAATGCCAAAACCGGTAAAAGCCCAAATAAGTGCAAAAACAACACCCAGATAACATACAATCGCATAGGGTAAATAACTGAGTGTTTTTACACCTAGTGTTTCTGCCATAAACATTCCGGCTACAGTCCAGGGAACAAGAGGTTCGATAACTGTTGCAGAATCTTCCAGGGTTCGGCTCAGGTTTATTTCTTTAAGGCCAAACTTAAGATAAGTGTCTTTAAACAGTTCTCCGGGAATGAGAATTGATATCTGGCCATTTGAAGTAATCCCTACCGTTACAAAACATGAAATAATTGTTGTAAAGATTAGTCCGGCACTGGTTTTTACTTTTTGAATTAAAAACCGGAGAACAATTTCCAAAGACCCGGTTACCGACATTACTCCGGCAAAAGAGAAAGCACATAAAGCAACAAGCAATGTATCCAGCATCGACACCATTCCCCCTCTTATAAGCAGTTCTCTAATATCGTTTGGAAAACTGTTTATGTTAATACCTATAGCATTAAACATTTCCGGTTGAACCCCGATAACTCCGGCGTTAAGCACACTTTTTAAATCGAATCCCTGAAAAATAATCCCGTTGAGCATAGCTATTAATCCGGAAATAAACATGACGGGCACAGTTGGTTTTTTCGTTATTGAACCGTATAGCACAATAACAACAGGAATTAATAAAAGTGGATGAAAGCTGAAAATATTAAACAATTGGTCAACTTCACTCATCGTATTACTTACCGGCACATCAAAACTTTTTGTTGTAATACCAAAATATGTGTAAACAATGCCGGCTATAATAAAAGCCGGCCCCGTTGTGTAAACCATATGCCTGATATGGTCATATATATTTGCACCAACCACCATCGATGCCAGATTTGTAGTATCAGAAAGTGGTGACATTTTATCGCCAAAGTAGGCTCCGGAAACAATTGCACCAGCAACTACCTCTAAAGGAGCATTCATTTTAATGGCAATGCTAATAAGCGCCACCCCGACTGTACTTACCGATCCCCAGGAGGTACCTGTAAATAATGAAACAACTGCGGAAATTAAAAATGAAGTAATTATAATGAACCTGGGATTAATCAATTCCAGGCCTAAGGTCACAAGGTAAGGAATAGTACCTCCAATCATCCACGAACCAATTAAAAAACCAACCATTAACAAAATAACCAGAGCAGGAAAAGTTTTCGAAACTTTATCTGTAATCGATTCAATAATCTCCTCCCAACCATAACCAAGATACGTTGCCAACAGCCCTGAAAACAGTGTGGTTAAAAGTAAAAGAATCTCAATTTTGACATCCAAAACCAAGCTTCCTATACCCAATAACATTATCATCATTAAAATGGGCAGAAAAGCTTGAAAGAGGTTCGGTTTTCGTTGATTTTTTCTCATTTATAAATGCTTTATTCTTCAACAACTATTAGCATAACTGACTGTAGGTCGTCGCTTCTGGAAGATGACCCAACCATTATTTCAAACTCACCAGGTTCAACTAAATATTTCATGTCAATATTCCAAAAGGCTAACTCTGCAAATCCAACCTCAAATGATATTGTCTTTGTTTCTCCTGCTTTCAGAAATATTTTTTGAAAACTTTTCAACTCTTTTACCGGCCGTGTCACCGACGAAACACAATCGCGAATATATAATTGGACTGTTTCGTGCCCTGCCAGTTCACCAACATTTTCAACATCAACATATATTTGAGTTGAATCATTCACACAAATTGAAGGCTTGGACAGCTTAAGGTTTTTGTATTTAAATTTGGTATAACTCAATCCAAATCCAAAAGCGAATAAAGGGCTTACTTCATCGAAAAGATAGCCACGCCGATCATTAGGTTTGTGGTTGTAATAGGCAGGAATGTGTCCTGCTGATCGAGGAAATGAAATTGGCAGCTTACCACCGGGATTATAATCACCAAATAAAACATCAGCTACTGCAATTCCTGTTTCCTGCCCCAAGTACCAACATTCAAGAATCGCATCTGCTTTTTCGTTTAACAAGCTTATATTTAAGGGCCTGCCATTAAACAGTACTGCAACAACCGGCTTTCCACACTCAGCTAATTCATTAATTAGCTTTTTTTGTTTTCCAATTAACTCAAGACTGGGGCGGTCGCCCAAATGGTTTTCATTCCAAGCTTCCCTTGAAGTAAGTTCATTTCCCCCAATAACCAATATTACAATATCTGTTTTTGCTGCAACTTTTTTTGCTTCCTCAATTCGCAAATCATCTTCCTCCGGGTTGCTTTGAATAACTTCATCGGTATCTTCCCAGTCTCCGGGTTCGGTAATTCTGCAACCCTCAGCATAGAGAATTGATATTTCATTGTCAACTTTTGTTTTAATTCCCTCTAAAACAGTTGCATATACATTTGGAACCCCGCTATATCCACCCAGAAGTACTTTGTTTGCATTTGGGCCGATAACTGCAATTTTTTTTATTGAATCTTTTTTTAGTGGTAAAACGGAATTTTGGTTTTTCAGAAGTGTAATAGATTGCAAAGCAGCATCCACGGCCAGCTCTCTATTACTTTCGCCTCCGCAGAATTTATCAGCAAAATCAGGATCAACATACGGGTGATCAAACAATCCTAACTCAAATTTCAGGTGAAGTATTTTTCTGACCACCTCGTCGAGATATGCCTCCTGTATTTTCCCCTCTTCAATTAATTCTGACAGATAATGATAACATTGGTCAAACGGCAGTTCTATGTCAACACCAGCTTCAAAGGCCTGAAATGCCGCTTCTTTTTCATTGCTTGCAACATGATGACGATCTTCAAGTTGTTTAACCGCATAATAATCAGAAACTACAATTCCATTAAAGCCCCATTCTTTTTTTAAAACATCATTCAGCAACCATTTATTTTTATGTGATGGCACACCATTAACTTCATTGTAAGAAGCCATTACAGAAAATGCGCCAGCTTTAATTCCTTTTTCAAAAGGAGGGAAAAATACTTCTCGCAATACTCTTTCAGAAACATTCACCGGGGCACAATTCGATCCACCTTCGGGTTGTGCATGTGCAACAAAGTGTTTGAGTGTTGCCATCAGATTCTTATGGGGATTGAATTTCCCTTTTTTGCCTTGAAATCCTTTTACTGATGCGGCTGTCATTTCACTAACCAAAAATGGATCTTCCCCAAAAGTTTCTTCTACCCTTCCCCATCGTGGTTCCCTCGCAACATCAGCTACCGGTGTTAACGCCTGATGGCCTCCTCGCCTCCTGGTTTCTTCAGCAATTAATGAATAAACCTTTTGAACTAACTCCGGATTCCATGTTCCGGCCATTGCAATAGGTTGCGGAAAACTGGTAGCACCTTTTACCATCTGCCCATGCAGACATTCTTCATGAAAAAGAACAGGAATTCCTAAGCGGGTTTCTTCGACATAATATTTTTGAATCTCGTTGGTAAGAAGAGCCATTTCATATGCAGTATTCTTTACAAAACCAACTTCTGCTATTCTTCCTGCACCGGTTTGAATTAGTTTTAGTGCTTTCTCTTTATCGTAATTTCCTTCTGTATCCTGAAAATTCCCCTTTTTTGCATAAATGCATAACGTTTGACCGATTTTTTCTTTTATCGTCATTCTTGAAAGCAAATCAGAAACCCTGTTTTCTATTGTTTCAACTTTATTTTTATAGATCGGCTCGTTCTTCATTGGTTTAGTCAATTTAAATTATGTATTATCCTATTGCGTTCTCATTTCAATAAAAGAAAAACTCAAAATATTTTTCTCTGACGGCACAGATGACTCAAAGCTGCCATCAGCAAGAAAAGTAATAATAGTTTTAGTTTAAAAAAGCTTTTTCCCATCTGTTTATAATTAGTTATTTTTTATGGTAACAGATCGTTTAAGTTTTAATCAAAGGTATAAAAATAACGTCCAATGTTTATGAAAACCAAAACATGGGTATATTTGTAAAAAAATTGTCCTGTGAAATAGTTATTTATAAATTTCATCATGTACCATACAAAAAAAACATTCATAAAACCGGCAATGAAAATGTCGGATTTAATATTCGAAAATCCATCACTACTGCTAATGATGGAACATTTCGATATAAATATTGTGGTACGAAACAAAACCGTGGAACAAATATGCGATGACAACCAAATAAACAGACAAGTATTTATTCATATCGCAAATTTGTATAACGGATTTAATATTGCGGGTACAGAAAGTCTGAGCAGGCCCGATACAGAGTCGATCATTCTTTTTCTGAAAAACAGCCACCGTTACTATTTAGACGAAAAAATACCTGAAATTCGTGATTATATTCACGGGTTATACGCGAAAAGCAATATTCCTGAAATAAGGCTTGTCGGCAAATTTTTTGATGAATATTCTCAGGAAGTACAGGAACATCTTTATTATGAGGATGCTATTGCTTTTCCTTATTTTAGTTATCTGGCGAATGATAATGAACAGTCTGGCTTTAAACAAGCCGATTTTTCTGCAGAGAAATATAGGCAACATCATACTGATATTGAAACGAAACTCAGAGAACTAAAGAATCTTTTACTAAAACACATTCCCCTGAAACAAGACGGTTCATTAAGACGGAAACTTTTAACAAGCCTTTTTGAACTGGACAACGATTTAACCATCCATTCTGCAATAGAAGAATCAATACTGATTCCATTAATAAAAAAAATAGAGAAGCAAAAAAATATTGGATAAGTGTAGAACAAATATTACGATTATTGAACCTTCGGTGATTATCTATGAAGGGTTGTCAAATATTCTGTTGCAGGAAGGAGGTCGCTGTTATAATGTTTATCATATCGACAGTATAGAAGAAATATCTTACGAAATGCCGACGGGCAAAATCGACTTGTTTATTGCAAACCCCTCTCTCATAAAAGGGAATATTAAAGCTTTTAATTCTCATAAGAGAACAAGCAATACTGTTCCATGGGTAGCCCTTATTTATTCTTTTTTTGAAAAGGAAATAATTAACTTATTCGATTCAGTCATTCAAATAACAGATACTCCCGAAATAATTACCCGGACAATAGATAATTTAATTTCATTAAAAGACCAGTGTAAATCAGAATCGAAAGAACAGCTTAGCCCCAGAGAAACAGATGTATTAAAGCAGCTTATACAAGGTTTGTCGAACAAAGAAATTGCCGACCAGTTAAATATAAGTATCCATACAGTTATTAGCCATCGTAAAAACATTACACAAAAAACGGGCATAAAAAGCCAGTCGGGATTAACCATTTATGCTATTTCAAATAATATCATCAATATAGAAGATTACCAGGAATAAACCACCTCCCATCTTTAAGGGATTTTAACCTGCTCAAAAACCCAAATATTGGGGATTGCCCTTCTTGCATTGTTTTGTTTCCTTATCAGGTCGAATAATAGCTGATTCACGAAATCTTTTACTGAATGTATAAAAGCATACAGAAAGGGTATTCGCAGCCTAACAAAAGGTAATCCTTAGCTTAAAAGTCGATATGTTCTTATAAGTAAATGCACAGAATTACGATGTTTGAGTTATTGTGGTTTTTCTTTCTTCAAATAGTAGAGAACAGCATTAAAATTTCGTAAATGAATTTGAAAAATACAATTGATATACGTGGAATAAAGCCGGAAAAAGCCATTTTAATGTTGGCAACCAAACTAAATAGTTTTGCAAACGATGAGGCGCTCTGGTTAATTAATGAAAAAGAACCACAAGCGATATACAATTACCTAAAAGAAAAAGATTTTTCTTATAAAAGCTTCAAAATTGAAGAAAATGAAGTAAGAATTCTAATCAGCAAAAAGGAATAAAAATAATTTCTAAAAATTGGTCTGCAACCAAAACTCAGTATTAAACATTATCCCCATTCAAGGGGGTTTTTCCTTTCTAAAAAACCCCATGTATTAGGGATTGTCCTTCTTTTATTGTTTCTATTCTTTTGTATTTAGAAATTACAATAAACGATAAACATACGATAGTGATACTATCATACTATGAAACAATTAATTAGCAAAACAGCAAACGGGAAAATTTTTAAATGCAATAAATGTAATGCAATACATGTTGAATTTAAAAATATCGCTTTTAATCTTAATAAAAAGCAATTCTCTTCTTTTGTTGATAGCATATTAGACCTTGATGGGACTGAATGGGAAAAGAGAAATGAAAAGTCTTATTTTTCCCGAAAAATTATAATACCTACCGGAAATAATTCCATTAACATTTTATTAAACAATAAAGAATTAAATGAATTAAAGGAATTGCTTACCAACCAAACTGGTACAAAAGCAATTTTTCGGAGTATTTCACATGATAATTTTCAATCGTCTTTATTCTTGAATTAATTAATTAAAATATATCAATATTATGAGTAAAATAGCAATTCTTTATGGTTCTGACACTGGAAATACAGAAGCAGTAGCCAAACAAATAGCAGCCAAACTAGAAGCCGACATTTTTGATGTTGCTGGTAACCCGAAAGATAAATTGACAGAATATAAAAACCTTATTCTGGGAACATCAACCATGGGGCTAGGCGATTTACAAGACGACTGGGCAATGTTTATTCAGGAACTTGACAGAGTTGACCTAACCGGCAAAACCATTGCTTTATTTGGTTTAGGCGACGCCGAAATGTATCCTGATTCGTTTGTTGACGGCATGGGAGAAATATACGATACCTTAAAAGACAAGGAATGTAAAATTGTTGGCCAAACAGATACAGACGACTATGAATTTGATGCGTCTACAGCTGTCGTCAATGGAAAATTCGTAGGGCTTCCGTTGGATGAAGATAATCAAAGCGATTTAACCAACGAACGTATTGAAACATGGGTCGAAAAAATTAAAAATGAGTTCTGCTAAGGAACCATAACGCTAAAAAGTTCGATAAAAACAACCCTTTCATTTTTTAGGATGACTAAAAATAAATTGTTGTTATCCGTAACCTTTTTATTTATTATGTACATTCAACATTTCGGCCTAAACTATACTTAAAGGTGTTGTTCGCGATGCTCAAACAAAAGAACCGCTTCCGGGAATAAGTCGTTGTATTTGAAAACTAAAAATTTTAACAGTGAAATCATAGGTTTTAAGCTCAGTAATATGAAACTGGTAAACAAAACTTGCAACGGACAAATTGCTTTCTGCCCTGATAAAAAGATATTTCACATGGAGTTTGGCAATATGTTTTTGACATTAACAGCAAAAGAATTGCGGCGATTTTATGAATATGTTCATTCTATTGATTATAAATATTATCTGAGCCACAATAAAGATGCTTTTAATAATCGCAAACTGTTGCTGGAAGTTGGTTCCAATAAAGCAATGTTTTGTTTATATCCTAACGAATTTCTTGAATTAAAAGATTTGCTCTCGGGAAAAAAGAATACATGGCATCTTACCCTGGGGAAAGTATATTTTGATAATATACTAATATTCAATTAAAATGAATAATTCAGGTTACAGTACTTTGCTTTTTCTGCATGAAAGAACTTCAAAGTAATGTTAACTTATGCAAATACAAAAAAAAGACGTACGAAAAAATATTCTGATAGTAGCACGCAAGGAATTTCTTGAAAAAGGCTTTAAAGATGCTTCCATGCGTAGTATTGCAAAAAAGGCAGATGTTAGCCTCAGCAATATTTACAATTATTTCAGAAATAAAGATAAAATATTCCGTGAGATATTATCGGCTTTGTTAAATACAATAAACCGGGTGATGGAAGAGCATAACAGTCCCAGCCATATCAGCGTCGATATTTTAAGTTCGGATGAATATATGCGAAGCCAAATTGATATGTTTGTAGAACTTATCGATAATTACAAAGACGATTTCAAACTGTTGCTATTCAAATCTTCTGGTTCCTCACTCGCAAATTACCGGGAAGAAATTATCGAATTACAAACCCGGGTTGGCAAAGAGTACATTGGCCTGATGAAAGAAAAATTCCCATCAATTAACGGAGAAATATCAGATTTTTTCATTCACACTATGAGTTCATGGTGGATGAGCATTATAAGCGAACTGGTAATGCACGATTTATCACACCGGGAACTGGAAAGGTTTATCAGAGAATATATGGAATTTGGAGCCGCCGGCTGGAAAAGGCTAATGCAAGTGAAAAATTAATTTTTTTGAACAAGCCTGAACGATGTTCTTTTTTGACAAAAAAAGTAAATGTTTTGAAATCAATGAAAAACAACAAAATATAAAAATTAAGATCCGGGTGTTCTTCTTCGCACGTTCGGATTAAAACTTCAAAAATATGAGTACATTATCAAAATTACAGGTTTATATGACCGGCAGGAAAGCGCTCCTGCCCGGGGCACTTATATTATCGGCTGCAAGCACACTGGCAGGCATGGCACCCTACATTTTTATATGGCTTATTGTCCGTGAACTATTTACCGCCGAAGCCTACTCCTCTACCCTAATTAGTACTTATGCGTGGTGGGCTGTGGGAACTGCCGTAGGAAGTATCCTTCTTTATTTTATTGCTCTTTCTTTGTCGCACCTCGCAGCATTCAGGGTAGAAACAAACATGCGGCGCGAGGCCATGCGAAAAATAGTACGTATGCCTCTTGGCTTTTTCGACAACAACACTATTGGGCGAATCAGAAAAATCATTGATGATAACGCCAGTATCACACACGGTTTTCTGGCCCACCAGTTACCCGATCTTGCCGGCACTATCCTGACACCGCTAATAACATTTGTACTGATTTTCTTCTTCGACTGGCGGTTGGGGCTCGCCTGCCTGATTCCCATACTTGCATCTATGCTGATGATGGGATTTATGATGGGGAAAAAAGGACAATACTTTATGAAAGTTTACATGAGTTCACTTGAAGAAATGAATACCGAAGCGGTTGAATATGTCCGTGGTATACCAGTAGTAAAAGTGTTTCAACAAACCGTATTTTCTTTTAAAAATTTTCATAAAAGTATTATGAAATACAGAAGAATGGTGTTTAAATACACCAAAATGTGGGAAAAACCGATGTCTGCCTACACCGCAATTATTAACGGATTTGTATTCTTTCTGGTACCAGTGGCTATATTGCTTATTGGTTATTCAGGCAATTATACGGGCATAATATTAAACCTGTTTTTATATGTACTGATTACTCCTGTATTCTCACAAAGCATAATGCGGAGTATGTACATTAACCAGGCTTTTGGGCAGGCAAACGAAGCGGTTACCCGGCTGAAAAACCTGACGGATGCCGAACAACTTCCCATAGCTGCTCATCCCAAGCCTCTAACTCGTTACGACATTAGTTTTAAAAATGTATCTTTCAGTTACGCCGGTTCTGACCAAAAGGCCATCGATAACGTAAGCTTTTCTATTCCTGCTGGAAAAACAGTGGCACTGGTTGGGCCATCAGGTGGCGGAAAAACAACCATCGCCCGGCTGGTACCCCGCTTCTGGGATGCTGTCGAAGGCCAGGTGGCTATCGGTAATACAGATGTCAGGGAAATCGCACCCGAAGAACTGATGAATCATATTTCATTTGTATTTCAAAATACCCGCCTGTTTAAAACAAGCCTGCTGGAGAATATCAGCTACGGAAGACCTTCTGCTTCACGAGAAGAAATAGAGCAAGCTGTTGATTTGGCACAATGCCGCGAAATAATTGACAAACTGCCCAAAGGGCTGGATACCAAAATTGGAACCGAAGGCACCTACCTTTCGGGAGGAGAACAACAGCGTATTATTCTTGCACGGGCAATTCTGAAAGATGCGCCAATTGTAGTGCTGGACGAAGCTACTGCTTTTGCCGACCCCGAAAATGAACACCTGATACAGCAGGCGCTCAAAAAACTCACCGAAGGAAAGACCGTGCTGATGATTGCCCATCGTCTTACCAGCGTAATTGATGCCGACAATATTCTGGTCATCGACAAAGGAAAAATCGCTGAACAGAGCACTCACCATGATTTGCTCAACAAAAAAGAGATGTATGCAAAAATGTGGAACGAATACCAACAATCAGTAAAATGGACAATAAAAAAGGAGGTTCGCCATGCTTAGAATATTACAAAAACGATTAGCACTCTCTGAAAAGGGAGCAAAAGATTTTCTGAAAGGCGTATTTTTCACAACGCTTCAGGATATATCGCTTATGCTACCGGCTGCTTTCATCTTCCTGTTTCTTGATGATTATCTGCGCCCGGTGCTTCATCCTTCTTCCACTACTACTATCAACGGATTGTGGTATTATGTTTTGTTTGGCATCGGGTTTCTGCTAATCATGTACGTTATTGCTATTTTCCAGTACCGGAGCACATATACCAGCATTTACGAAGAAAGTGCCAACCGCCGTATTTCGCTGGCAGAAAAACTGCGTAAGCTGCCACTGGCTTTCTTCGGAGAGAAAAATCTTTCCGACCTCACATCAACCATTATGGACGACAGCACCGAACTGGAACATACATTTTCTCATGCTGTACCGCAATTATTTGCTTCAATTATCAGTATTATCCTGATTGCCATTGGATTGTTTTTCTACAACTGGCAGTTATCGCTTGCTTTATTCTGGGTTGTACCGGTGGCGGCCTCTATCATCTTTATTGCAAAAAAAATTCTTAATAAAGAAAATCAGGTCTCATATCAGAAAAAACGGGATGTAAGTGAACAAATACAGGAAGGGCTGGATACTATTCAGGAAATTAAATCTTATAATCAGGAAGCAACTTACATTGCGTCCCTTAATAAAAAAATAGACAGCTATGAAAAACATCTGATAAAAGGCGAATTACTGGCAGGCGGACTCGTAAATTCGGCACAAAGTTTCCTTAAACTCGGGATGGCCAGTGTTATAATTACAGGAGCAAGCCTTCTTGCGTCAGGCAGCATCAGCTTGTTTGTGTACCTTATTTTCCTGATGGTAGCTTCACGCATTTACAACCCGGTAGGCGAAGTCTTTAATAACCTGGCTGCTTTATTCTATCTCGACGTACGCATCAACCGCATGAACGAGATGGAAGCCCTGCCTATTCAACAGGGGAAAACAGTATTTACCCCTGATAATTACGACATTGTATTCGACAAGGTTAATTTCTCGTATGAAGAAGGCAAGCAGGTATTGCAGGATGTGTCGTTTACCGCAAAGCAAGGTGAAATAACAGCTTTGGTGGGGCCATCGGGAGGTGGAAAAAGCACTTCGGCTAAACTGGCTGCCCGCTTCTGGGATGTTGATTCAGGAAAAATTCTTTTAGGGAATCAGGATATCAGTGAAATAGAACCGGAAACATTGCTTAAAAACTATTCGGTGGTATTTCAGGATGTCGTTTTGTTCAACACCTCTGTGATGGACAACATCCGTATTGGCAAACGTGATGCGACTGACGATGAAGTACTGCATGTAGCCAAACTGGCCCAATGCGATGACTTTGTCAGTAAAATGCCTGACGGCTATAATACCATTATTGGTGAAAATGGCGAAACCCTCTCCGGCGGCGAACGTCAACGCATTTCAATTGCCCGCGCTCTGCTGAAAGATGCGCCTATTGTTTTACTTGATGAGGCTACTGCCTCACTTGATGCAGAAAACGAAACAAAAATACAGGCAGGGATTTCAGCACTGATACGTAATAAAACCGTGCTGATTATTGCCCACCGAATGCGAACCGTGGCTAATGCTGATAAGATTGTGGTGCTTGCCAATGGCGGAGTCGCAGAAATCGGTTCCCCGTCAGAATTGAAAACAAAAAAGGGAATTTTCTCTAAAATGATGGAGCGCCAGATGAAGGTGACTAGTTAATAATAATTATCAGTTGAAGTTGGCAGTTCTCTTATTATTACTGCTACCAAGAATCAATTTGAAATCAAAAAAACAACATTATGAAAATCAAAAAAATCAACATTTTTTTCAAAAAAATGGGAGCGTTTCAAATCAGGTACCGTTGGCCTTTGATAATTTTTGCCTTACTACTCACTATATTCGGGATTTTTGGCCTTCAGAAAATGTACATTGCCAATGCACGCGATGACTGGTTTGACGATAAAGAAGCTATTGAAATTGCCACCAAAGAATTTGAAAACCAGTTTGGCAATAACGAGAATATCAGCATCCTTATTGAATCAGACGATGTTTTCGACCCCGAAGTGCTTGCCATGATAAAAAATATTGGACAGGAACTGGTTGATAGTGTGCCTTATGCTGATGAAATTACATCTCTGGTTGATATGGAAATATCGGTAGGAACCGAAGAAGGACTTGAGGTCATCAATCCCTTTGAAGATAGTATTCCTACCAATCCTGAAAAACTGGAAGAGATCCGTCAGTTGGTGATGTCCCGAAAAGCCTTGAAAGGGAAAATCGTATCGGAAGATTGTACTGAAACCTGGCTCGCCCTTTCATTACTGAAATATCCTGAAAAAGAAGAATGGGAAAAAGTAACCGATAAAGACCCGATGTTTCAATCGGGCGAAGTAGCTATACGTATTATTACCAATCCTAAATGGGAAAGTGACAAATACAAATTGAAGCCGGCAGGTACCCCTTATACTGAAACCGAAGAACGCGATTTTTTTGGGGCGGAAATGATGAAACGGTTCCTGTCAGCTTTTATCGCCATGATTATCCTGCTAACACTGTTTATTCGTTCCTTACGGGGTGTTGTTGTTCCTTCTGTTACTACCATTCTCGGAGTAATAGTTGTATTCGGAGGCATGGGCTGGCTGGGTATTGGTATCGACCAAAATATGATGATCCTTCCCATGATTCTGGGTATGGCGCTGTCGGTTGGCTATTCTATTCACCTGATTAATGCGTTTAAGCGTATTTTTAGAAAAACAGGAAAACGCAAAGAAGCAGTTATAAAAGCCGTTGAAGAAACTGGCTGGCCTATCTTTTTTACTGCAATAACAACTATTGGTTCTGTATTGTCCTTCGTTACTGCCGGAATAATGACCATTGCATGGGTCGGTTATGCATGTGCTGCATTTGTTCTTATCGATTACCTGTTTGTGATTATCCTTATCCCAATATTAATGAGTTTTGGAAAAGACAAAGCAATAAAAGAAGAAGATATAAGCAAAACTCCTTTGTTTGAAAAATGGATGGAAAATATCGGGCAGTTTGTTTTAAGAAAAAAAGTTGCTATTCTTATTTTCTTTGCTGCCTGTATTGTAATTATAGCCCCGAGAATTCGCAATGTAACTACCAATATGGATATATTTGAATTCATGGGAACTAAAGCACCTTATGTTAAGCGGATTTACGAAGTAACTCAATCACAATTAGGCTCTTATCTTACCTATAATATTACGGTAAAATTTGACGAAGCCGATGCCATAAAAAACCCCGAAGTACTTCGAAAATTTGATGCCTTGCTGGATACCGTATCTACATTTGAACTCACTAAAAAAAATAAAAATGCTGCTTCGGTTTTTTCTATCCTCGATATTATTAAAGAGATGAACCAAACTTTGCATGGTGATAGTGCTAAATACTATAGCATTCCCGACAACAGCGATATGGTTGCACAGGTATTGTTGCTGTATGAAATGTCTGGTGGAACAAAAACCTTTAATTGGATAGACGAAGATTATTCAATGTTACGGGCACAAGTACAGGTTGAAAAATTTGCAACAAATGAAATTGTCAGGGAACTGGATATTATAAAAAAAATAGGAGGTGAAAGTTTTGACGGAGCAAAGGTAAACTACGTGGGAAGCGCAGTACAGTTTGCCGAATTAAACAAAAAAATTGTAGTCGGAGAATTAAAATCGGTGATTTGGGCATTTGTAATCATTGGTATTTTGCTTATTCTTGTATTCGGCAATATTAAAACCGGGCTTATCGGAATGATTCCCAATCTGATGCCAATGATAGTTATCGGGGGTTATATGGGACATTTTAACTCACCACTTGATATGATGACCATGACCATCCTGCCTATGTTACTGGGTATTGCTGTGGACGACACCATCCATTTCATCAATCAAATTAAAGTTGAGTTTGAAGAATACGGGAATTACAACCAGGCAATAATAAATGCCTTTCACACAGTGGGTAAAAACCTGGCCATGACAACAATAATTCTGTGTGCAAGCTTTTTTATGTTTGTCTTTTCACCAATAGCAAATATAGTTCGCATGGGCTATCTGGCTCCAATGGGTTTGCTTGCTGCTTTAATTGTAGATTATTTTGTGACTCCGGCTTTAATAAGTTTAACCAAACCTTTTGGAAAAGAAAAGAACCAAAAGTGAACAGTAGCAATAACAATAAAAACTGAATAGTAAACAAATAGAAAAAATGAAACAAAAGGAAAGATACTGGTCGCGATTTGCTAACGATTTCGAAGAAAGAAATTACTATGTAATAGGTAAGGCTGATGTTGAGCTTATTCTGAAAAAGGTGGCCTTGTTAAGGAATATGAAAAATATGCTTGAACTTGGATGTGGCAACGGCACTTATTCAAAAATACTGGCAAAAAATGCAGATGCTTTATTGGCTACCGACTTATCTGACGAAATGGTTAAAGCATCAAAAAACCGTCTTAAAGATTTCAGCAATATCCGGGTTGAAAAGGCCGATTGTTTTAATCTTCCATATTCCCAAAACAGTTTCGACACAGTATTTATGGCCAATCTTATTCATATTATTCCCCGGCCGGAAGATGCCATCAGGGAATGCGCAAGGGTGCTGAAAAAAGGCGGCCATTTAATCATAATCAGCTATACCCTTAAAGGAATGAAATTCCGTCATAAAATAGGGTTGATTTACCGTTATCTTAAAACATATGGAAAACCTCCCAAAGGCGGCAAAAATTTTAAATTGGAAGATGCAACCAGCCTTTTAAAAACCTATAAATTCAATGTAATAGAAGCGGAATTAATTGGCAAAAAATCGAAAGCACTCTTTATAAAATGTAAAAAACAATAAAAACAAAAAAGATATGGCACATTACGACGAACACCATCATCACAACAAAAACCTGCAAGGGAAAAGGCTTTTGTGGGTTACCCTGCTAAACCTCTCTATAACGTTAGTGCAAATAATTGGGGGACTAATAGCCAACAGCTTGTCCTTGTTGTCTGATGCCCTGCACAACCTGGGTGATTCTTCAGCAATATTTATTGCTTTCGTCGCCGGGAAAATCAGTAAAAGAAAACCCGATACAAAGAACACATTCGGGTATAAGCGGGTAGAAATACTGGCAGCGCTCTTCAATGCCATCGTGCTTATTGCAATCTGTATTTTCCTGTTCTACGAAGCTTATAAGCGATTTATGCATCCCGAATCGATAAAAGGCGGATTGATGTTGGTGGTAGCTACATTCGGATTATTAGCCAATTTTATTTCTATATTGATTTTACATAAAGATAAATCTCACAACCTGAATGTAAAAGCAGCCTACCTGCATTTGCTGGGCGATACACTTTCGTCGGTAGCTGTTATTGCCGGCGGATTAGCAATATGGATTTGGAAAGTTTACTGGATAGACCCGTTAATCACCGTTCTCGTGGGAATCTATATTATCTGGCACACCTGGGGAGTTGTCAAAGAAACCATTGATATCCTCATGCAATCTACTCCTCATGAAATCAACCTTGACGAATTAAAGGCTCAAGTTGAACAGCTGGACCAGGTTGACAACATTCACCATGTTCATGTGTGGAAACTCAACGATTCCCAAACACACCTTGAAGCCCATCTTAACCTGAAAAATAATATTGATATGATGGAAATGATGGCGGTGAGGGAACAAACGGAAAAACTGTTGCACGAAAAATTCGGGATCGATCATATTACCCTGCAAATAGAGTATAACAGTTGTCCCCAAAACTCACTATTAATTAATCGTAGCAATTGAATTAAAAATTACAAACAATAAAACAAAATAATATGAAAACGTGGAAAATTTCTTTTTTGCTTGTCTGTTTTTTTATAGCAACAACACCTCAGGCACAAACACTTACCGGTCGCGAAATCATTCAAAAAGTTAAAGACCTTCCTGATGGGGATACACGCTCCTCAGAAATGATTTTGAAACTCATTAACAAACGAGGGAAAGTGCGTGAACGTAAAGTCATTTCCTATGCCATGGATGTGGGAAAAAATAAAAAAGACCAAAAAACCCTGATATTTTTTCAATATCCCGGAGATGTGAAAGGCACAGGGTTTCTTACTTGGGATTATGACGAAATTGGAAAAAACGACGACAAATGGCTGTATCTTCCTGCCATGAAAAAAACACGCCGTATTAGTGGCTCATCGGCCAAAAAAGATTATTTTATGGGAACTGATTTTACGTATGACGACATGGGGAGCCGTAACGTGGATGAAGATGAACATCAACTTCTGCGAGAAGAAACTGTGGATGGTCATAAATGCTGGGTGGTGGAATCTACATCGAAAGATGACCGCGATATTTATTCAAAAAAAATATCATGGATACGCCAGGATTGCTATATCGCTGTTAAAGTAGAATACTACGACAAACAAGCAAAACTTCATCGGGAACTAATTTTATCTGAAATTGGAAAAGTAGATGGTTTCTGGGTAGCTAAAAAAATGCACATGACCAATGTACAAACCAATCACCAGACCATTATTCTTATTGAAAATCCTAAATACAACATCCCAATTGATGAAAATTCGTTTACTGTGGCAAAGTTGGAAAAGGGAAGTATTTAACCGTATTTGGGCATAATTGGTATAGCAATAAATCTCAACTTTCTCCGATTTGCCAGAAAAACTGAAAACAAAAATAATTTATCAATTTTCGCAAAGCCCGATGTGTTAAAAGAAAAATCGTAGTTATGAAAAATAAAATTCTTCTTTTTTTGATATACTGTTTTCCGATCTTCTCGTTTGCCCAAGACGATGAGTTACAGTTTCGTTTCAACGGTTTTGCCGATACGTATCATGCTGTGCGAAGCCAGTCCCCTTACAACTTTATGAGTTCACGGAGCCGTTTGCGCACTGAATTTAATATAACCAAAGGCAAATCGTACATGTTCGCATCGCTCAATTCGGTTTATAATAGCCTGATTAAAAACCAAACTAAAATTGAACTGCGCGAAGCGTTTTTTCAATACACCAGTAACACCTGGGATTTAAAAGTAGGTAAACAAATTGTAATTTGGGGCGTTGCCGACGGCTTGCGCATTACCGATATTATTTCACCAATGGATTACAGTGAGTTTCTCGCCCGTGATTATGATGACATTCGCATTCCAGTAAATGCATTCCAGCTGAAATATCTTCAGCCAAATTATAATATAGAACTGATTTTTGTCCCTGTTTCCGAGTTTTTTATATTACCGGTCGAAAAAGAAAATCCCTGGTCAATCACCCACTCTTTTAAAATGCCAAGTCAGGTCGACATGAATAATACCCCGGCTAAAAACCTTAAAAACAGTGAATTTGGCGGTCGTTTTTCATTCTACCTAAGCGGAATAGATTTTTCGGTATCGGCACTCCACAGTTGGAACAAAATCCCTGTTTTTAGTTACGGATATTCTGAAAATAATGACACGCTTCAGCTTACTGCCAAGTACGACCGATTAAATATGTTAGGCATGGACATTTCGATGCCTGTTGGTGAGTTTGTGATTAGAGGTGAGTTTGCCGAATATTTCAACGAACTCCTGGAAATCAGCAATGATAAATTTATAAAAAAGAACACAACCAATCTTTTACTTGGTATTGACTGGTATGCAGGAAATAACTGGGCAATTATGGGTCAATATTACCACAGGCTGATCAATGGCTATGAAAATCGGATGACAAGCGATAAAACTACATCTTATGCTACATTAAGCATTTCTAAAAAGCTATTACGAAACACTTTAAATTTAGGCACTTATTCTTATATAGATATGATTAATAAAGCTTTCTTTACACGCTTTTCATCCGATTTTTCCCTCACCGACCAAATTCATTTAATGGCAGGGTATGATTGGTTCTACGGTAATAAAGGTATGTTTTCTTACTACAAAGACAATTCAGAATTTTGGGTAAAAGCAAAATTCAGTTTTTAAGTTTCAGCGTTCAGCTTCTAAACACAAAAGGTTATACCACAAAGCAAACTGCTTGCTTATTTGCTCTCTTGTGCTGTTGTTGTAACTCCATCCCAGCCTGCAATGCGGGCTAATATCCACCACATAGCATAAGCCTTACGATTTGCTGTAATGTGTTGGTCGTTGTGTGCACCATATTTAATTTCTCCACCCGGCTTTGTTTTGTTTTCAAACCAATCAACCCCAAGTTGATGCGCATTCTGCCAGTCTTTATAAAAATTACCGCCATAAGCCTCCGAGTTACCATTATCGCCAACATCTTCCCAATAATTTCCATCCATATCGTGCGAATCAATGCTGTAATAATCCAGGCAAAATTGTTTTTTGTCGATGCAGTTTTTCACAATTATATCGGCTTGGTTTTTGGGTTTACCGTCCCCAACATTATCACCAGCATTGGGGTGGCCTGTCATAAAAATGAAAGTAACCGGGTTTTCACGCTGGCCTTCTCCTGTTCCGATTTTTGACCCATTGACACCATATTCAGCAATCAGCAAATCCATTCCCGGAATATAATTTTCTACAGGTTTATGTCCGGCAATATTACACCACGACCACATAACCACGTTTATCACAGCATTTTGAGGGTCATCGAGATAATTTCTTGTGGCTTGGATAAAAGCAGTTTCTACCCGGCTCAAATCCGAGGCATCAATACCTTCAGCGGCATAATCAACTAAAGCATAATCACGAAAATCGAGTTTCCCGGGGATTGGCACAGGCACACCCCCAGGTTTATCATCTATGTATGAAAGACCGAATAAAACATCGTCGCCATCTTTGTAGTCATTCAAACCTGACAAGCCCCTGGAAACATGCGTTCCATGTGAAGTGTGCTGGTAAGCAACATGTAAAGTAGTTCTGGCTTTATCGATGTATTCACGAGGAATTGACCTCAGTGTTTTCTCTGTAGCAATCTCGTAGTCAGCAATAAATTTAGCTTTATCGTAATCGCAACTATCAACGCCTGTTTTTTCATTGTCGAGTATATTTTTCGCCTTACAACCTTCAAACAATAACAGACAAAATAAAATCAAAATTGGGAAAATAATATTTTTCATAATGTTGTTTTTTAATAGTTATTTTATTTTCAATATCGCTTTATAAATAAGGACTGCAACGTTAATCAAACCTTCTTTTCCATTACTAACCGAGTAAGAAAATAAATCAAGGAATTGAGGTATTTGTTAGTTCCTTTTTTCATATTTTGGTTTTAGCGCAAACTAAAAACACGATGATTAAAAGTACAGAAAAGAATTTAGTCGGTCAGCCAATTTTAAAATAATTATTAGGATTTATTTTTCAGAAACTAATTCAACCTTATTCTAAAAGATTATAAATCAGGTAAATATGACTAATTAAACAAAATAGTTATTTAAATTTAAGCAAACAAAAAAGCGGAGAATTCATCAATTCTGATAAAATCTCCGCTTAGGTGAACCTGGAGGGACTCGAACCCCCAACCTTCTGGTCCGTAGCCAGATGCTCTATCCATTAAGCTACAGGTCCGTTTGCTTTAAAAGCGGTGCAAATATAATACTTTTTACAAAATACCTTTAACAAATTAATCGTACTTCTCCATTTTATCTTCAATGGTTACGTCGCCATAAAAATCAGCCTGAATTCTTACGTTCGTAATCATTTTTTCCGTTCCGGCCTTTTTACAATGTTCGTGAATGGCAATCAATAGTTCCTGCAATTCACTTAACGTGCATTCTACAACAGTGTCAAACGGGCAAACACGATACCTGTGGCCCGAATTCTTAATAGTTGCAATGGCTTCATCAACCAGAGCGTATTTCAATTTACCGCCTGCTTCCGGCAGTACTTGTATAGCTGCATTAATTTTGTTTACCATCATTTTTTTCTGTTAAATTATTTTTAAACTGGTGTATCGCCTGTAATATTTCGCTACCTGACAAGATTTTCACATTGGTAACCAGTACATCTTCTTCCAGGAAGTTACCATATTGATTGCATTCGTCAATAATATCGTTAAAAAACTGCTGAATTTCTATTTGCAATGGCAATAACACCAATGCTGAAGTAAATCCTTCTTTAAAATCCATTGACTCCAAATCACCGTTATTTTGCTTCAGCGAAAAAACCATTTCATCGTGCAGTATTTTTTGTTGCGTATCATCAGGCATTTCATTATGAACACGATGAATAAAAACTACAAAATAGCGTAGTGATTTTCCTTTTCCACCCAATCCTGTTGAAATAAGTACCTGCTGCTCCTCAAGTAACGAAGTCTGCAACAACATACGGCTTTCCTGCAACGCCAAAACAGCCCATTGCCTTATTTCTCCTTCCGATGATTCAACAAATTTTTCGATGGTTCTGAAAGCTTTTGCATCGTCTATTGTTGCCAGAGCCGAAAGTATTTCACGTTTACGCTCCTCTCCCATATCCGGCAGAAAAAGCTCTTCACGCTGTTCAAAACATTCCTCAACATTGTCCTTTTTGCGTACTTTGCGTGCAAAATCAAAATATTTCATCTGAAGCTCAATTTCAATCTGCTCTTCCAGAATACTGAAATTATCAGGCAAATTTTCAAATGCCTGCTGAATATTCTGGAATATATCCTCCTCCTTGTTTCGCTCGTTTTTCATTTAACAAAAATAGTTACTTGTTATTATTTGTAAAGAAGATTTATGATTTATTTCGATTCATGGGAAATGGTAATATATTTGTAATTTTGAATGATTATAAATACCAACCAGTAAAAGGATAATGACGGCGGTAAGATTAAGCGAAGTAAAATATGGCGAATCAGTAGTAATTACCAAGGTTTTAGGACACGGATCTTTCCGGAAACGAATAGCAGAAATGGGATTTGTTAAAGGCAAAGAGGTTAAGGTTTTAAAAGTTGCCCCTTTGAACGGTCCATTGGAGTGTAAAATACTTAATTACAACATTTCACTTCGAAAGTCGGAGGCTGATTTAATTGAAGTAACACCACTAAACAAATTTATTGGGGCGAAAAACGGCAATTTTGAAGGTGTAATCGACCGTAAAATTGACCAAATCAACCAAGCAGAGCATTCACGAACAATTAACATTGCATTAGTAGGAAACCCCAATTGCGGTAAAACCACGCTATTTAATTTCATTTCAGGTGCGAAAGAAAAAGTAGGCAATTATCCGGGTGTTACTGTTGATGTTAAAAAAGCAACTTTTAAACAAAACGGTTATACTTTTAACCTTTATGACTTACCCGGAACTTACAGTTTAACTGCCTACTCACAAGAAGAAATATTTGTCAGGAAATTTATTTATGAACAGACGCCCGACATAGTTATCAACATACTGGATTCCACCAACTTAGAAAGAAACCTTTTTCTCACTACCCAGCTAATTGACATGGATCTGCGCATTGTAGTTGCATTAAACATGTTTGACGAACTGGAACGTAAAAAGCTTGATTTTAATCGGGACGGGCTGGCAAAACTACTGGGGATTCCTTTTGTACCAACCATAAGCACAAAAGGAATAGGGTTAAAAAACCTGATGGATAAAGTTGTGGAAGTTTTTGAAGGACGTGACAATATTTCGAGGCATATTCACATCAACTACGGAGATGACCTGGAAAAATCAATTCGCAATATCAGGGATAAAATTCAGGAATATAAACCGATTACTGATAAAATTTCGTCACGTTTCCTGGCCATTAAGTTGCTGGAAAAAGACGAGCAGGTAATTCAGCTTTTGTCATCGTATTCCAACTTTAGTGAGATTGAACAGTGCACAAACAATGAGATACAAAAAATGGAAGCGCTTGAAAATGAAGAAAGCGAAACCATGATTACAGATGCAAAATACGGATTTATAACCGGCGCCTTAAGAGAAACATTAAAGGACACTACAAAGGAGCTTAAAACAAGATCCGAAAAAATTGACAGCGTACTCACTAACCGTTACCTCGGGCTTCCTATTTTCTTTATAATTTTATTTCTGATATTTTACGCCACATTTAATCTGGGTGCCTATCCTATGGACTGGATCGACCAGGGAATAATTTCACTGGGCAACCTTATTGGCCGTATCATGCCTCCCGGTATGCTAAGAGACCTGTTGGTTAATGGTATTATCAGTGGTGCAGGAAGCGTGCTGGTATTTTTACCTAATATCCTTATCCTCTTTCTGTTCATCTCTCTGCTCGAAGGAACAGGCTATATGGCACGTACAGCGTTTATTATGGACAAAATTATGCATCGTTTTGGATTGCATGGCCGCTCTTTCATACCTATGATCATGGGTTTTGGATGCAATGTTCCCGCCATTCTTGCAACACGTTCCATGCGCAGCCGCGGAAACCGCATCCTGACCATGCTGATAATACCCTTTATGTCGTGTAGTGCCAGGTTACCCGTTTATTTACTCATAATTTCAGCTTTTTTCAAAAAATACCAGGCACTGTACCTCATCGGGATTTACTTTACGGGGATCGTATTTGCCTTTGTTACCGCGCAAATACTTAATAAAGCTATTTTTAAAAATAAAGAGACACCATTTGTTATGGAGCTTCCCTCCTACCGCCTGCCAACAATAAGAAACGTGGTGTTTCATATGTGGGACAAAACACAACATTATCTCAAAAAAATTGGTACGATAATCTTAGTAGGCGTAATAATAATATGGGCGCTTGAATATTTTCCGAGAGAAACCAGCCAAACAGCCAACCTGAAAAAAGAGATAGAAGCAATTAGTAATAATACCTCATTAAATAATTTGGAAAAAAACAAAAAAATAGATGAAATAAACTCTAAAATCGAATCCGACCGTCTCGAGAATTCATATCTTGGCCAGCTGGGCAAGGTAGTTACTCCCGTGATGCAACCTCTGGGTTTCGACTGGAAAATAACTATAGCACTATTGGCTGGACTTCCCGCTAAAGAGATTATAATCAGCACAATGGGAGTCTTATTCCAGTCTGACGATGATGATACGGTAAATCTTCAGAATAAGCTTCAGAATGAAAAATTTCAATACGGAAAATACAAAGGCAAAAAGGTTTTTACCACTACCACAGCACTTGCCTTTCTTGTATTTATTTTGATCTATTTCCCCTGCATAGGAGTGGTGGCAGCTATTAAAAACGAATCGGGATCATGGAAATGGGCTGCTTTTTCTGTATTTTACACCACTGCCTTAGCATGGGTTGCCGCTTTTCTTGTTCAAAATATCAGTAATCTTTTTATTTGATATGATACAGGAAATTGTAACATATATTATTATTACCCTGGCCGTTGTGTATGTTTTCTATCGATTTTTTGGAAAAAAAACGAAAAAAACTGATAGCACTTTCACCCGTGTTACCTACGGGCACAATTGTTCTGACTGCTCTGCAGATTGTTTATCACGCGACATTACCAGGCCTTTATCAGGCGAGGATAAAAACATTTGCAAAAAAACAAAAGTGAACAATTTTTAAAGGTGTTGCATATTCTTTATCGTAGCTAATGGATCATCAGAACTGAATATAAAACTTCCAGCCACCAGAACATTAGCACCACATTCAAACAGCTTTTTACCGGTTTCGTAATTTACGCCCCCATCAACCTCTATATTACACCCGGGGTTTAATTTTGAAGTCATTTCGCGAAGCTGGCGAACTTTTTTATAGGTATTTTCTATAAAAGCCTGGCCACCGAAACCGGGGTTTACCGACATCAGTAGCACCATGTCCAATTCACCAATAATATCTTCCAAAAGAGATATAGGCGTGTGAGGATTAAGGCATACACTTGCTTTGGCACCAAGGCTTTTTATTAGTTTCACTGTTCTGTGTAAGTGCGTACACGCCTCATAATGAACCGTTATAATTGAAGCGCCCGCTTTAACAAAAGGTTCTATCATATGATCAGGATTAACGATCATAAGATGAACATCGAGTGGTTTTTCTGCAATTTTGGATACATGCTGGATAACCGGAATACCGAAAGAAATATTGGGGACAAATACACCATCCATTACATCAAAATGAATGTAACCGGCTTCACTGCGGTTTATCATTGAAATTGCTTCTCCAAGGTAGCAAAAGTCAGCAGAAAGAATAGAAGGTGCAATAATACGGTCCATTTTTTTATTGCGCAAGATACGACTTTAAAAGCTGGTTTTGAAATTGATTTTTCAATTTTTTTATAGCCTTTTCCTTTATTTGTCTTACGCGCTCCCTTGTCAGTCCAATTTTGGCGCCTATTTCTTCCAAAGTATGCTGTCTGTAGTTGTTCAAGCCAAAATAAAGCCTTAGTACATCTGCTTCACGATCTTTTAGCAACGACAGGAAGCGTTCAACTTCCACCATTAGAGAATCACTTATAAGCGGCTCTTCCGGATTCAATGAGTCGTCGTTTTTCATCAAATCATACAAATTTGTTACTTCGTTGTCGCACACAGGTGCATCCAATGACAAATGGTCTTTGGCGAAGCCTACAGTACTCTCAATTAGTTCCGGTTTAGCATCCATTAAGGCTGCAACCTCATCAACAGTTGGTTCACGCTGAAATTCCTGCTCCAATTTATTAAATGCCTGTTGAACTTTATTAATAGAACCTATTTTATTCAATGGCAACCTAACTATCCTGGCTTGCTCTGCTAAAGCCTGCAAAATAGATTGCCTTATCCACCATACGGCATATGAAATAAATTTAAACCCCCTGGTTTCATCGAATCGCTCGGCAGCCTTTATTAAACCCAAATTTCCCTCATTGATCAAATCGGGTAAGCTAAATCCCTGATTTTGATACTGTTTAGCAACTGAAACAACGAATCTCAAATTCGCCCTCACCAATGCTTCAAAAGCTTGTTGGTCACCTTTTTTTATCCTTTTAGCCAGTTCAACCTCCTTTTCCGGCATAAGCAACTCCACTTTGCTGATCTCCTTCAAATAGGTATCAAGCGATTTTGTGTTACGGTTGGTAACTTGTTTAGTGATTTTAAGCTGCCTCATCTGTATTGGTTATACTAACAATTCAAGATTATCTCTGGGCTTAAAATTACAAATTGTTTATCGGCCAATAAAATAAACAAGAACAAAAATACATACGTAGAAATACGGTTTTTGTTTGATCTTTAGCCAATTAACTGACAACCAACTTCATAAAAAGAACAAAGAAGTAGTTTTTCCTGAACAAATCAGTCGGAGAAAGTTATAATGCAACTATCTGTTGCCATTTAGCAAGAAGTTTTTAAAGTCTTCGAAGCCGGAGGAGAGCAGATGACGGCTTTTCTTTCCTTTCATAAAAGCAGCAAGTTTTTCGGGCAATTTAACAGTACCTTTCCCAACGACTTGTTCCATTGTTTCCATGAATTTTGCAGGGTGGGCCGTTTCAAGAAAAACACCGGTTTCTGCTTCCCGAAGGTTATCTTTAAGTGCCTGGAAACCACATGCTCCATGTGGATCGCAAATGTATCCGGTATTTTTATAAACTTTTTTTATAATCTGCTTTATCTCATCGTTGGAATACCATGCTCCTTTGATTGTTTCAGCTATTCTTTCGTGTGAATGGCCATATAAATCGAGTATGCGGACAAAATTACTCGGTGCACCAACGTCCATGGCATTTGCAATGGTTTCAACAGATGCCCGCGCTTCATAATTGCCATTGTTGAGGTAATCAAAAACAACATTATTAGCATTGTTGGCAGCTATAAAATATTTTACCGGTAAACCCATCTTATGCGCAACCAATCCTGCGGTAATATTGCCCAAATTACCACTGGGAACGGAAAAAACAAGTTCTTTATTATCAAGCACACCTTGTTCTTTTAAACGTGCAAAAGCATTGAAATAATAAAAAGACTGTGGCAGAAAACGTGCAATATTAATAGAATTAGCTGATGTCAGATTCAGGGTTTTATTAAGTTCTCTGTCAAGGAATGCAAGTTTCACCAAACGTTGGCAATCGTCAAAAGTTCCTTCTATTTCCAGCGCTGTAATATTTTTACCTAACGTAGTAAACTGCGACTCCTGAATAGCACTGACTTTTCCCGAAGGATAAAGTACGTAAACATGGATTCCATCAACTCCCAGAAAACCGTTGGCAACTGCACTTCCCGTATCACCTGAAGTGGCAACCAAAACGTTAACTATTTTATCTTTTTTCCCAAGAAAATGATTAAGCAGCCGGGCCATAAACCGTGCCCCCACATCTTTAAATGCCAATGTCGGCCCGTGGAACAATTCCAACGAAAATATGTTTTCTTCCAATTTAACCACCGGACAATCAAATGCGAGCGTATCAAAAACAATATCCCGCAGGCGGCTATCTTCCACGTTGTTGCCGAAAAACTTTTTTGCAACTTCAAAAGCAATCTCCCTAAACGATAAGTTTTGTATATTATCGAAAAAAGCTGCATCAAAACGTGCAATGCTCTCCGGCATAAAAAGGCCGTTGTCGGCTGCAAGCCCTTGTATAACTGCCTCTTTTAAGGTTACTTCCGGAACATTGTGGTTGGTACTATAGTATTTCATATTTAAAGAATAAAGATCAAGCAAAAAAGACTTTTGATCGCACGCTACCCATTGGTGCTTAATAATTTATTTGTTTAAATTTTTAATCACGATTATTTCCTCAGGGGCATTTAAATCATTAAAAAAGTTTTCATAAACTCATTTCCTTTCAGCAATCCAAAACCGCCCTTTTCTACCGAAAATTCATCATAGCTTACTACGTCATCGGCTATTTCACCGGGATAATAAATTAAAAAAGGCACAGGTTTATGGGTGTGGGTTCGCAATGCACACGGAGTAGGATGATCGGGTAAAATGGCAATGGCAACTTTTTCCTTCATTTTTGATGTTTCATTAATGATGTATTTCACCACCCTTTGATCGAGGTATTCAATGGTTTTTGTTTTCAACTGCACATCCCCTTCGTGCCCGGCTTCGTCACTTGCTTCTATGTGTAAATAAACCAGGTCGTGGTTTTTCAAAGCGTCTACTGCAGCTTTTGCTTTTCCTTCGTAATTGGTATCCCACAAACCGGTAGCCCCTTCCACATGAACAACATCCATTCCGGCATACACTCCTATTCCATGAATAAGGTCTACAGCAGAAATAACTGCCGACCGCCCGATACCATACATTTCGGAAAGGGTGGCCATTTGAGGTTTATAGCCGGGAGACCATGGCCAGATACTATTGGCAGGTTGTTTCCCGCTTTCCCGTCGCTTTTTGTTAACCGGATGATCCTCTAAAAGCTTTTGCGACCGGAGAATAAGGCCGTTTAAAAGTTCTGCGGTTGCAGCTGCTTGCTTTGTTTTCGGATTGATTAATACATTTTTAAAAGGTGTGCCGGGGACATCATGCGGTGGCGTGCAATCCAGGTGTTTATTTCCGTTTTTTACAACCAGTAGATGACGGTAAGAGACTCCCGGATAAAAAGCTATTTCACTATTTCCCAGTTCATCATTCAAAGCACGGATGAGTTCTGCAGCTTCAGGTGTAGAAATATGGCCTGCCGAATGATTTTTTATTTTCTCTTCTTCAATCGTCAGCAAATTACACCTTAAAGCCAAGTCACCGGGATTTATTGTCACACCCATACTGGCGGCTTCCAACACACCACGTCCTTCGTAAACGTTCTCCACATCGTAACCCAGAACCGACATATTAGCTATTTCACTTCCGGGATGCATGGTTAACGGAACAGTACTGAGAAGTCCTGATATTCCGCGTTTTGCCAAACGATCTATATGCGGTTTATTAGCTACCTGCAAAGGTGTTTTACCCCCCAATTCCTCAAGAGGTTCATCTGCCATACCGTCACCGAGTATAATTATATGTTTCATTTTCTAGAGCGAAGTATTATTTATTATGAATGATATTTTCACTATTTAAATATTTGAGACTTTTATTAAATCAGCAAAAACACCAGCCGCTGTTACCGAAGCTCCTGCCCCGTAGCCCTTTATCAACATAGGGAATTCCTGGTATCTTTCGGTGGTATAAATCACCAAATTATTACTTCCTTCCAGGTCGTAAAAAGGATGGGTAGAACCTACTTCCTGCAACCCTGCTTCTGCCTGTCCGTTTTCGAATTTAGCCACGAAACGCCATTTTTTATTTTCCTTTTCCAGTTTTTTTCTCTTTTCTTCGAAATGATCATCTAATTCCGGAATTTTTTTCCAGAATTCCTCCAATGTGCTGTCAAAGTAAATATCAGGTATAAAACGATGGATATTAATATCTTCCATTTCAATCTGGTAGCCCGATTCACGTGCCAGTATAAGTATTTTCCGGGCTACATCCACACCGCTAAGGTCAACTCGCGGATCGGGTTCTGAAAAGCCCTCCTCCTTAGCTTGCTTTATTACTTTGCTAAAAGGTTTTTGTGCCGAAATATTATTAAAAATAAAATTCAAAGTACCTGATAGAACTGCTTCAATCTTCAAAATTTTGTCGCCTGAATTTACCAGGTCATTCAGTGTATTGATAATAGGTAAACCTGCTCCCACATTGGTTTCAAACAGGAATTTCACCCCCTTTTCCTTCGCCAATTTTTTTAATTCCGAATAATTACGGTAAGGCGACGATGCTGCCACTTTATTGGCGGCAACCACAGCTACGTTTGATGCAAGCAGTTCCCGGTAAGTTGTTGCCACTTTTTCCGAGGCAGTACAATCTACAAACACCGAATTATAGATGTTCATTTTTTTGATTTCATCTACGAAACCTTTAAGAGTAGACTTTTCCCCCTTGTTTTCCAACAGGTTACGGAAAGAAGAAATATCAATACCATCGCGGCAAAAAAGCATTTTTCTGGAGTTGGCAACTCCGGTAAGTTTCAGGTTCAGGTGTTTGTCACGCAATAATCTTTCCTTTTGCTGGCCAATCTGTTGTAATAAGTTTCCTCCTACAGTTCCAATACCCATCAGAAAAACGTTCAGTTCAATATTCTCCGAAAGGAAAAACGATTCGTGTACTACATTTAGGGTTTTGCGCAGTTCATCGTTTTTTACCACCCACGATATATTCAGCTCTGATGCACCCTGGGCTATAGCAATAATATTTATGCCACTTTTCCCAATCGTGGAGAAAAGTTTTCCTGCAATACCTGTGGTATGCTTCATATTTTCACCTACAATGGCAACGATGGACAATCCTGTTTCAATTTCAACTTTACTTATCTGTTCCTTTTTAATTTCTCTCTCAAATTCAGTGCGAATGGCATTGTTTGCTATTTTTACCGATTGATCTTCGACTGCTACACTTATAGAGTTTTCTGATGAAGCCTGGGAGATAAGGATAACATTCACATTTACCCGAGCCAGAGCAGTAAAAAGGCGCATAGATATGCCCGTTACTCCCACCATGCCAATTCCCTGGAGTGTAATGAGCGTTATTCCCGAAATGGAAGAAATACCTTTAATGAGCCTTTCGGTACCGGTTTTCACCGATTTAGAGATACGTGTTCCATCGTTATATGGTTCAAAAGTGTTTTTAATAAGAACAGGAATACCTTTTTGATATACCGGCAATATGGTTGGCGGATAGATAACTTTAGCCCCAAAGTGCGATAATTCCATCGCTTCGGAATAGGTTAATTCGGGAATGGTGTAAGCTTTACTTATCACCCTGGGGTCGGCCGTCATAAAGCCGTTAACATCGGTCCATATTTCCAGAATTTCGGCATCGAGGGCAGCAGCAATTATCGCCGCTGTAAAATCAGAACCGCCACGCCCGAGAGTGGTGAATTCACCTTTTTCGTTTTTAGAAATAAAGCCCGGCACCACTGCAACTCCTGAAAAACCAGAAAAAGCATTACGTATGTTGGTATTGGTTACAGTAAAATCTACAGTTGCTTTACCAAAATTACTGTCAGTGCGGATTAATTCAGAGGTATCGTACCGTTGGGCATGAAGGTACTTGGCAACAATATGCGATGAAATACGTTCGCCGATACCTGCAATTCGATCGAGTGTTTTCGAAGTTAGTTCGCCCACGAGTGTAATGCCGGTTAATATTTGTTCCAGTTCATCAATGAGGCGCTGTACGGTGCTAATAATTTCGTCCTGCTTTCCAAATAAACCCCCAATGGTTTCGCTATGACGGCTTTTTATCTCAGCCAAAAGGCCTTTATAATTACCTGTTCCTGTTGCCGCCAGTTTTGCTGCCTGCAGAATTTTATCAGTAATGCCGCCCAACGCAGAAACGACAACCATAACATTGCCTTGCTGTTGTTTGACAATTGCCTTTACCTTTTTAATATTTTCGGCTGAAGCCACGGAAGTACCGCCAAATTTTATTACTTTCATCAATCAATCCATTACTTTGTGGTTACAAAAAAACCGGGTGAATCGACAGATAGGTTCGGTTCACCCGGAATATGCTATCTAAATCATTTTATCTATGATATAACGGTAGGGTTATCTGTTAGCGTTTCCATTATCTTTGATTCCAGTTCCTGCATTAGCTCCGGATTATCCATCAACAATTTACGCACAGTTTCGCGCCCCTGCCCCAACTTTGTTTCTCCGTAACTAAACCAGGAACCACTTTTTTTAATGATATTTAGCTGCACACCCATATCAATTATTTCTCCCGATTTTGAGATTCCTTCGCCATACATAATATCGAATTCCGCTTTGCGGAATGGCGGAGCCACTTTATTCTTCACCACCTTAACACGTATATTGTTCCCCTGTACATCTTCACCCTCTTTGATCTGGCCAATACGGCGTATATCTAACCGCACTGAGGCATAAAACTTGAGTGCATTACCACCGGTTGTGGTTTCAGGATTACCAAACATTACGCCTATTTTTTCCCGCAACTGGTTAATAAAAATACAGCAGGTTTTTGTTTTACTGATATTTCCTGTAAGCTTCCTCAGTGCCTGCGACATCAGTCTGGCCTGCAAGCCCATTTTAGACTCGCCCATTTCACCTTCCAGTTCTGCTTTTGGTGTTAGCGCTGCAACCGAGTCGATAACAATCATATCCAGCGCCCCCGAACGAACAAGGTTATCCACTATTTCGAGTGCCTGTTCACCATTATCGGGCTGCGAAATCAACAGTTCGTCAATATTTACGCCAAGGCTTCTGGCATAGTATGGATCAAAAGCATGTTCGGCATCAACAATGGCTGCTATGCCACCCGCCTGCTGTGCTTCTGCAATGGCATGTATCGCCAGTGTTGTTTTTCCCGATGATTCGGGTCCGTAAATTTCAATTATTCTTCCTTTGGGATAGCCTCCCACCCCCAAGGCAAGGTCGAGCCCCAGCGAACCTGAAGATATGGCAGCAACATTGTCAATAACCTGATCGCCCATGCGCATAATAGAACCTTTGCCATAGCTTTTTTCAATTTTATCCATAGTAAGCTGAAGAGCCTTCAACTTTTCCTTGTTTATTTCCGACCTTTCTTCTTTTGTCATGGTAAATTAACTTATTTGTTCAATGTTTCGAGAATCTGATTCGTATGATCCTTGGTTTTAACTTTTTTGTACACTGCGGAAATAATGCCATTTTCATCAATTACAAAAGTGCTACGCAATACACCCATATACTTTTTTCCGTACATATTCTTTTCGCCCCAGGCACCATATTTCTGAAGAATTTCTTTATCAGTGTCAGCAATCAGATTAAACTTTAATCCATATTTTTTTATAAAACCAGTATGCGATTTTTCACTATCAGGGCTTACACCAACTACGTCGAAGCCTTTTTCCAGCCACATTTCGTAATTTTCATTTAAGTTGCATGCTTCGGCAGTACATCCCGGAGTATTGTCCTTAGGATAAAAATAAAGAATCAAATTTTTACCTTTAAAATCGTCCAAACTAATTTTTTTTCCGTCCTGATTAACTCCTTCGAACCCGGGTGCTTTATCGCCAGCTTTAAATTTTGTCATTTTCTGATTTTTTTATGATGTACAAATATATGTTTTTAATGACAAATTGCAGCTTTTCAGTATTGCTTTATTGTTATCAAAAAGCCGGATAAGATTATACCAAGGCCTATTTTTTTTGTATTTTTACCAAAAAAAGAGCTTCAGATTTACCCTATGCAAAAACTGGTCAACATATTTGCAATAATTGTTATGCTTTTTTGTACTGCTTTCACTCAGCGCACACAGTTATCTGATTTTCAGCAGAAAGAACTAACAAAAGCTATTCAGTTATTTGACAGGAAGCAGTTTGTTGAAGCCGAAAAGCTTTTTGCCCGGCTGCATAACGAACGCCCAGATGATTTTATGGTCAATTATTTTTACGGTGCCTGCCGCACAGAAAACGGTCATTATTCTGACACCGAACTTGGTTTTCTTATAAAAGCAAGCAAAGAAGTTTCACCGCTGGATATAGACTATTATTTCGGGGTACAATACCATGCTAAAGGCAAATGGGACAAAGCTTTGCTGCATTATGGAATTTTCAGTAAAACTGCCGAAAGAGCTGAAATAAAACGGGTAAAACTGAATGAAAAAATGGAACAATGCCGTAATCATTTCAACCCGTATCTCACTAGTTATGAAGTAAAAGAAGAACCATTTTCAGAAATAAAGCCTTCAATTCTGGATACTTCGAAACCAAATAAAACCATTGTTAGCGAAATTCAGCCCAACGAAATTGAAGATAAAGATACTGTTATTGAGATTGGGAAAGCGAATGACGACACTATTCCGGAAGTTGCTGACGACCAGTTTTATCCCGAACAGGAAATAGAAGTGAGTAAAGAAATTGTTAATAATGAAAACAATGGCAACCGGGAAGAAGTTACTGTTTTTAAAGAAGAACAGGCTAAATCTATCGACCGTCCGGTAGAATTCATTGTAAACACAGAAATTACATACGCCCGCTTGTCTGATTTTAGAACACAGGAAGGGCGCTTGTTTTTTGAACAGGCAGAAAAAAAGCAACAGGAATTAAATTCGGCTTTGGAGTTGGCCAAATCTCTTAGAGAAAAATACAGTTCTACACGTAATTACGAAGTGAAAGATTCTATTGGTGCAAAGATACTGAATTTAGAAAGCGAAACGTACGACTTAAAACGTAAAGTAAATCAACTATTTACAGAATCGAAACTAATAGAAAACGAATATTGGGACAAGGCAACTTATGAGGAAAAAGAACATTTTTTAAATCGGCAGCCTGACCCGATGCAGGTAGAAAATACCCCGCCAGAGAAAACTGCGCCCCCCCTACCGGTTTCCATTTCACAGATTATGGTGGGAAAAAGCACAGCTACAAATACCGGCAGCACTACTACCACAGTTAAAGACCTTAGCTACAAAATCCAGATCGGATCGTTCAGCAAAGGAATTCCTTCGTCGAAACAAAAACTCTTCGATAAACTTTCCATGATCAGAAAAATTGATCAATATACCGACGAAAAAGGAGTAAAAATATATACAACAGGCAACCTGTTTACTTTTAAAAATGCACAAATAATGGTTAATCAGGTGCAGCAGGAAGGTGTAAAAGATGCCTTTATTGCTGCGTTTTATAAAGGAAAAAGAATATCTTTGGATCAAGCTAAAGAAATGGAAGGAATTAAATGACATCAAAAGAAATAAAAAAACAGAGGCAGGAACAGAACAGTGAAGACCTTTCAGAAGCCAGATCGCTGGTGTTGCATAATGATGATATACATTCATTCGAATATGTTACTGATGCGCTTATTGAAATTTGTGACCACAATTACGAACAAGCACTGCAATGCGCCCTTATTACGCACAACAAAGGAAAATGTGATATTAAAAAAGGGTGGTTACAAACACTAAGGGCTATGCGTACAGCCCTTTTGGAACGGGAACTCAACGTAACTATAGATTAATATGCCGCTACTAGCCATTATTTTATTTATTATTCTCGGACTGGTATTACTACTAATAGAATTTGCGGTGATACCCGGTGTTACCATAGCCGGCATTGGCGGTTTACTGTTGTTGGCCGGAAGCATAATTATTGCTTTTAAAGCCTATGGCAACTTTGCCGGATTCCTGACCTTGCTGGTGGTAATTATTGTTGCCCCGTTAATGCTTTATTACTTTTTCAAATCGCGTTCAGGAAAAAAAATGATACTTGATTCGCAGATTTCAGGGAAAGTGAAAACCATTAACACCGATAAAATTAAGCCGGGAGAAACAGGCAAAACCATTGGGCGTTTGGCACCTTCGGGAAAAGTAAAAATAAATGGCGAAGTACTGGCAGCACAGTCAACAGGAGCATTTATCGATCAACAAACTGAAATTAAGGTACTAAAAGTACTGTCGAATAAAATAATAGTTGAACCATTAAAAAAAGAATAAAATGTTTGATACAGTTGGAATTGGACCGCTTGGAATAGTGATTGGAATTATCGTATTATTGGTTATAATCCTTTACTTTGTCCCCGTGGGGCTTTGGTTTTCGGCCTTAGTTTCGGGTGTAAGAATTTCGCTTTTACAACTTTTCCTTATGCGATTCAGGAAAGTACCTCCGGGTATTATTGTGAGAGCATTGATTGAAGGAACTAAAGCTGACGTTCCGCTGAGCCGCGATGCTCTGGAAGCCCATTATCTTGCCGGCGGCCACGTTCCGAAAGTAGTACATGCACTGGTATCGGCAGCCAAGGCAAACATCGACCTTCCGTTTAACATGGCTACAGCCATCGACCTGGCAGGTCGAGATGTGTTCGAAGCCGTTCAGATGTCAGTCAACCCAAAAGTAATCAACACTCCCCCGGTTACCGCAGTGGCCAAAGATGGTATTCAGCTAATTGCCAAGGCAAGGGTTACCGTGCGTGCCAATATTAATCAGTTAGTAGGAGGTGCCGGCGAAGAAACGGTACTTGCCCGTGTAGGTGAAGGGATTGTTTCTTCTATCGGTTCGTCGCATTCGCATAAAGCCGTATTGGAAAACCCTGATTTCATTTCGCGTGTAGTACTTGAAAAAGGGCTCGATGCCGGAACTGCTTTCGAAATTCTCTCCATTGATATAGCAGATATCGACATTGGAAAAAACATTGGAGCCGTATTGCAGATAGACCAAGCAGAAGCTGATAAAAATATTGCCCAGGCCAAAGCAGAAGAACGGCGGGCAATGGCTATAGCACTGGAACAGGAGATGAAAGCTAAAGCCCAGGAGATGAAAGCTAAAGTAATTGAAGCAGAAGCTAAAGTACCACTAGCCATCGCCGGTGCTTTTAAAGACGGCAACCTGGGAATTATGGACTATATGAAATACAAAAATATTATGGCCGACACTTCCATGCGCGATTCCATTGCCGGAGACCCGGAAAATGAGTCGAACATTTAGGGCCTGGATTAATTTTATTTTTTTAGGGATATTACAAAGTATTGCCTGCCTGATGGCAATAAGGTTTTGCCATAATTAAGGCGAAATTAACGTAATTCATATTGAATATAAGCCATAATTTTTCATATTCAAACCGAAATAACGTGAACCAAACAAAAAACAATCCCCAATGGAAAAAAGAAATTGCCTTGAATGTGGTGAACCTTTGCGAGGAAGAGCTGATCAGAAATTTTGTAACGATAGCTGCAGAAACGCTTATAACAACAAAAAGCTGAGTAAATCAACCAATTTTATTCGAAAAGTAAACCGAATTTTGAAAAACAACCACACTATCTTAGAAAGCTTGAATCCGGAGGAAAAAGCAATTACCTACAAGAGTATTCTCAAAAAACAGGGCTTTAATTTCGACTATTACACAAACGCCTACACAACCCGTGCAGGGAGAATTTACTATTTTTGCTACGATCAGGGATACTCAGAACTTGAGAACAATAAATTTATGTTGGTAAAAAAAGAAAACGAATGATCTATATTTTCAAAAAAAGAGATTTTAAAATCTTGTAAAATAAATTCTAATTTAAATAATAAAAAATGAAACGATTATTAACTATTTTATTTGTTGTGGTTCTTGCAAGCACCACATACGTATTATCAGCAAAAACCGGCAACAAAGAAATTACAGGACAATGGAAATACGAAGTTTCTAATGCGCCTTATGGTTATGAAAAAGGAACCATCGAAATTAGTGAAAAAGATGGAGGGCTTGTCGGCAAAGTTATTTTTACTGATGGATCAGCAGTTGAACTGAAAAACATTACTTATGTCAAAAAGAATCTTTCTTGCGGTGTATATGTTGAAGGCATGTACATAACTGCTAAAGCAAAAGTAGAAGGCAAAAACATGAAAGGCACCGTTGACACCCCCAATGGAAAAATGGAAATAAAAGCACAAAAACAAATAAAATAATCAATTGAGGGGATAAAGTTAAAGCCACATTTTAGCAAATGTGGCTTTTTTTACAACTCAATTTAATGGAAAATGAATATTATTTCACACGAAGCTTGATCACTTCACTTCCGGCAAGCAGAAATGCCCCCGTTCCATAAACTTCCCAACTGTCAGCCGAAAAATTCTTACGCGGATCGGCACCTATGGGCTGGCACCACCCCACATGGCCATCAGGCTGAATCAGGCTATTTAGGCCTATCCACGCTTTTTTAACCACCGGCAAATAGGTTGTACGGTCGAGGATTCCGTTGTTAATACCCCATGCTAATGCATAAATATAGAAACCTGACCCGCTTGCCTCGCCTCCCGGATAAGAATCTGGATCGAGCAAACTCGATCTCCACAATCCATCGGGTTGTTGTAGCGAAATAATCCGCTGTGCCATTTCTTTAAAATTCTGAACATAAAAATCGCGTGTAGGATAGTTCTGTGGTAATTCGGCAAGCAATCTTACCAATCCACCCATTACCCAGCCATTTCCTCTCGACCAGAATATTTTTTTACCATTGGCTTCTTTTAAAACCTCAATGCCTGGTTCATCCCATTTGTACCTTATATCGCGGGCATACAAATGTTCATTTTTGTCATAAAGCAAATCGTAACACTCCCTGAAAAGTGTATCGCTTTTTTGCAGATAAGCGTAATCGTCAAGGGCCATCCCCAGCTTTACAAAAGCCGGTGGCCCCATGAAAAGCGCATCACACCACCACCATGTACATTTTCGTATATCAGCAACTTCGTATGGCATAACCATAAACTTATTTGCAGTCGTCCTGAAAGGTTCAATCTGTTTTTCATTGCCACTTTCACGATACATATCCACATACGTCTGGCAAATAGCATAGTCATCAGCATGTTGCAGGCGTGGCCCAGGTTTCCACTTGTTGACTTCTCCCATAGCTTCGAGCTCTTTCCATATTTTTTTCGATCTGGTGGTTTCCCAGGCTGCAAAAACACCTGCATAAAAAGCGCCGTTTGTCCAGTCGTAAAGTTTATGTTTAGGATGCTCCAATTGCCAGAACAATGCCTTGTTCATGGTCTTTTTTATATAACTTTTTTTAAAAAGCTGTTTTTCCGTTTTGTTGGTAGCCGATATACTAACAACCAGAAATACCAGAGCCGCAATAGAAAATAATATTCTTTTCATTTTAACTAAATGTTTATTTTATACTGTTACAAATACTATTCAGAAATAAAAAGTTTTAAAACCAAATTATTGACTTTTTTCAAAAGTTTGCAATCGATTGCAAATCTAAGAATATAAAACAACTATTTTATTTAAATTTTAAATTATAATGTATTTTCCTTGAACGTTTGAAATTTATAACTATTATTGTACTATAATTTATCAAATTATTACTATGCGTTTTGACAAATTACATTATGGCCATCATACTTTCATCTGCTTTTCAGGTAGGCCGTAATTCTATTGTCCGATAAAATGATATTTTAATGAAGGCTTGCCCAAAAAAGGCAGGCCTTTTTCAATTTTAGAATAAATAATATAACTGATAATAAAAAATAAAACAGAATGGAAAACCGATTGAAAATAGCCATACAAACCAAAGGGCGTTTAAATGAAGATTCGATGAAACTAATTCGGGAAACCGGTATCAATCTTGAACCTGGCAGACGTACACTGGTTGCTTCGTCTAAAAATTTTCCGGTTGATGCCCTTTTTTTACGCGACGACGATATACCACAAACCGTGGCCGACGGCGTGGCTGATATTGGTATTATTGGTGAAAACGAAGTGGTTGAAAAAGGAGAAAATGTATATATCGCAAAAAGACTGGGATTCAGCAGGTGCCGATTGTCACTGGCAATACCTAAAAACATGGAATACAATGGAATAGAATTCTTCAACCACAAAAAAATTGCTACCTCCTACCCTGCTACTCTACAAAAGTTCTTCGATGAAAACGAAATTAAGGCAGAAATACATGTAATTACAGGATCGGTAGAAATTGCCCCGGGAATTGGTCTTGCAGATGCTATTTTTGATATTGTTAGCTCAGGCTCTACACTGGTAAGCAACCGTTTGAAAGAAGTAGAAGTTGTTCTCAAATCGGAAGCAGTATTGGTAGCCAATCCCAACCTTTCAGCAGAAAAAAAGGAAATGCTGGATGAATTGATATTCAGGCTGGAATCTGTGCAACGCGCCAAGGGTAAAAAATATATTTTATTGAATTCGCCCAATGAAAAAATTACGGAAATTGCCGCTTTGTTGCCCGGAATGAAATCGCCAACTATTGTGCCTCTTGCACAAGAAGGCTGGAGCTCAATGCACTCGGTTATCGAAGAAGATGATTTTTGGGAAGTGATTGGAAAACTGAAAAAAGCCGGTGCCGAAGGAATTTTAGTCATTCCCATAGAAAAAATGATTTTTTAAAATGAAACGACCATGAGAAAATCTTTCACACACAGGCGAATGATTATAATCATGGGAGTTCCATCTGTTACCATAAAAAAATAAATAATTATAAACAGATGAAATTTTATAGTGATCCACCCAAAGAAGTATGGCCTGAAATATTAAAAAGGCCGGTTATCGATACAACATCTTTGCACGACAAAGTATCCACAATTTTAGCTCAGATAAAAAAGGAAGGCGATAACGCATTACGGAAATTTACACAACAGTTTGATAACGTATCGATCACAGAGTTTGCAGTATCCGAAACAGATTTTGTTGAAGCCTATGACCAAATAGACACATCGTTAAAAGAAGCCATTGCCCTGGCATCAGAAAATATTTGGAAATTTCATTCTTCACAGGCATCTGATGTGCAAAAAATTGAGACTTCGCCTGGTGTCACCTGTTGGCAAAAAGCCGTAGCCATCGAAAAAGTGGGGCTGTATATTCCGGGAGGAACAGCACCATTGTTTTCGTCGGTTTTAATGCTTGCCATCCCGGCCAAAATTGCTGGTTGCAAAAAAATAGTACTGTGTACCCCACCCGCTAAAGACGGAAAAATCAATCCGGCTATCCTCTATGCAGCAAAAGTTTCGGGCGTAACAAATGTCTTTAAACTTGGTGGTATTCAAGCTATTGCAGCAATGGCATATGGTAGCGAAACAGTACCTAAAGTGGATAAAATATTTGGCCCGGGCAACCAATATGTAACGGCGGCAAAACAATTAGTAAGCATGCACGATGTAGCTATTGATATGCCAGCCGGCCCTTCTGAATTACTTGTAGTTGCCGATGCTACATCAAACCCGGTTTTTGTGGCATCCGACTTGCTCTCGCAGGCCGAACATGGCGCAGACAGCCAGGTGATACTGGTAGCCAGCAACGAAAAAACAATTGAACAGGTAAAATCAGAAATAACAAAACAACTCGACAAGCTTCCGCGCAAAGATATTGCACAGAAAGCGTTGAATAACAGTGTGTCTATCTTTCTAAAACAGAAAAAAGATATTATCAGCCTGATTAACGAATATGCACCTGAACACCTGATCATTCAAACGAAAAACCCTACAGATATTGCAGATCATGTACTGAATGCCGGCTCTGTTTTCTTAGGCAGTTTTACACCCGAAAGTGCAGGCGATTACGCATCGGGCACCAACCATACTTTGCCTACCAACGGATGGGCAAAAGTTTATAGTGGTGTAAACCTTGATAGCTTTGTAAAAAAAATAACCTTTCAGGAGATAACTCCTGAAGGATTAAAAAATATAGGCCCCGCTATTGAAAAAATGGCGCAAACGGAGCAACTAACAGCCCACAAGAATGCTACAACCTTTCGTTTAAATGAAACCTGAGTAAACCATGGACATCGATAAAATTCTTCGAAAAAATATAAAAACACTTCGTCCCTATTCCTCTGCCCGCGATGAGTACAGTGGCGAAGCAATGGTTTTTCTTGATGCCAATGAAAATCCTTTTAATCAACCCTATAACCGCTACCCCGACCCGCTACAAAAAAAATTAAAGGAAAAAATTGCAGGGCTGAAGGGTATTTCCGAAACAAATATTTTTCTCGGAAATGGTAGCGACGAACCTATTGACCTTTTAATCAGAGCTTTTTGCGAGCCAGGCTGCGATAACATCGTTACCATTTCACCCACTTACGGGATGTACAAAGTGGCTGCCGGAATCAATAACATCGAAATAAAAGAGGCTCCCCTTAGCAATAATTTCGAACTTGATACTGAAACACTGTTAAATAGCGTAAATGCTGCCACAAAACTTATTTTCCTTTGTTCTCCCAACAACCCAACAGGCAATAGCCTTGCCCGGGAGAAAATAATTAAAGTAATAGAAAATTTTGAAGGCCTTGTTGTTCTGGATGAAGCATATATTGATTTTGTCCCTGAAAAATCATTACTCCCTGAACTGAAGCACTTTAACAACCTTGTTATTTTGCAGACATTCTCCAAAGCATGGGGAATGGCAGGCCTACGCCTCGGAATGGCTTTTGCCAATGCACAGGTTATAGGAATTTTAAACCGTATAAAGTACCCTTACAACCTGAATATACTAACCCAGCAAAAAGCACTTGAATTGCTTGAAAACAAATCGTTGGTAAAAAAATGGACAACACTTTTGCTGGCAGAAAGGAAAAATTTGACAGTTATGTTGAAAAAACTTCCTTTTGTAGTTAAGATATTCCCTTCGGATGCTAATTTTATACTTGTAAAGATGCATGACGCAAAAGGAATTTATGAATACCTGAAAGAAGAAGGAATTATCGTGCGCGACAGGTCGAAGGTGCATCTTTGCGATGACAGCTTGCGCATTACAATTGGCACGAAAGCAGAAAACAAACAGTTAATTGATGCCTTAACAGAATTAATAGACGGAAAAATTACGAAAATAGAAAGATGAAAAAAGTACTTTTTATTGACCGCGATGGTACGCTTACTTTTGAGCCCGAGGACGAACAGCTTGATGCATTTGAAAAATTAGAATTTTTGCCTGGTGTTTTCAGGAATATGGAAAGGATAAGCACTAATCTTGATTACGAATTAGTGATGGTTACCAATCAGGATGGGCTTGGAACTCCATCGTTTCCAGAAGAAACCTTTTGGCCTGTTCACAACCTTATCATTAAATCCTTTGATAATGAAGGTGTTACATTTGAAGACATCTGTATCGATCGTAGTTTTCAGAAAGATAACCTTGACACCAGAAAACCTAGTACCGGAATGCTGAAGAAATACCTGGAAGGCGATTACGACCTTGCTAACTCATTTGTTATCGGCGACAGGCTTACAGATATTCAGCTGGCTAAAAACCTGGGCGCAAAAGGTATTTTAATCAATGATGGATCGCTTTCGGAAGAGATTAAAAAAAAGGGATTAACAGATACCTGTGTCCTGATTTCGGACAAATGGGACGATATTTATGCCTGCGTAGCCGCACCACAACGGCTTGCCAGGGTTTTCCGCAAAACAAATGAAACTGAAATTTCTGTTGAGCTTAATATCGATGGCAATGGGGTAAGCGAAATAACCACCGGATTACACTTTTTCGACCACATGCTCAATCAAATTGGCAAACATGCTGGTATCGACCTTAAAATTGTGGCACATGGCGACTTGGAAGTAGATGAACACCATACTATTGAGGACACAGGGCTTGCCCTCGGGGAAGCTTTTCGAAAAGCAACAGCCAACAAAAAAGGCATGGAACGTTACGGTTTCTGCCTGCCAATGGACGACTGCCTGGCAATGGCAGCCATCGATTTTGGAGGCCGCCCATGGCTGGTCTGGAATGCAGAATTTCAGCGTGAAAAAGTAGGCGATATGCCAACTGAAATGTTCATGCACTTTTTCAAATCTTTCTCAGACGCCGCACGATGCAACCTCAATATAAAAGCTGAAGGCACCAATGAACACCACAAAATTGAAGCAATTTTTAAAGCTGTGGCAAAAGCAATAAAAATGGCAGTAAAACGAGATTTATTCAATTTCGACCTGCCCACAACAAAAGGAAATATATAAAAATGAAAACTATACAGCCATTAAAAGATAAAAAGAATACAGCAATTCTTTTAATCTACTGTCCCGACAAGCAGGGAATACTTGCAACCGTAACCGAGTTCCTTAATAAAAACAGAGGGAATATAATTTACGTCGACCAACATGTTGACCGGGAAGAGAAGATTTTTTACATGCGTGTTGAGTGGGAACTGGAAAACTTTGCCATACCCGTAGAAAAAATAGGCGAATACTTTGACACACTGATTGCCAGATCGTTAAAAATGGTATGGAAATTATATTTTTCAGATGTAACACCCCGGATGGCACTTTTCGTTTCAAAAATGCCCCACTGCCTTTTCGATATATTGGCTCGCTACACAGCAGGCGAATGGGATGTTGAAATTCCACTCATAATAAGTAACCACGAAAAGTTAAAGCCTGTGGCAGAAAGGTTTGATATAGATTTCTACCACATTCCTATTAGCAAAGCCAATAAACACGAACAGGAAAAAAAGGAGATAGAACTCCTCAAAAAACACAAGATTGATTTTATGGTGCTGGCTCGTTATATGCAAATTCTTTCCGAGGACTTTGTGAAACAATACCCCAATCGCATCATCAATATACACCATTCGTTTTTGCCGGCATTTGCGGGTGCCAAACCTTACCATGCCGCACACGAACGTGGGGTTAAAATTATTGGCGCCACAAGCCATTATGTTACCTCCGACCTCGATGCAGGGCCAATAATTGAACAGGACGTTACCCGGTGCAGCCATATCGATACAGTACAAAAACTCACCAGAAAAGGGCGCGATCTGGAAAAAATAGTACTTTCGCAAGCAGTCTATAAACATTTACAAAGAAAAATACTGGTTTACGAAAACAGAACCGTAGTATTTAATTAATACCAGTCATGAAATTCATTTTGTCAATCCTTTTTACGATTATTTCAACAACAGGCATCTTTGCCCAATTGAAACAATTGCCGGTAAAAACAATACCCGAAAAGTATGGCTTTATTGTTAAGATTGGCCAGGATGTACCTGACATCTCATTTAAACTTACTAATGGGAAAGTAGTAAAATCATCTGAATGGAAAGGGAAAGTAGTGATGTTGCAATTTACAGCAAGTTGGTGTGGTGTTTGCCGCAAAGAGATGCCGCATATTGAAAGTGATATTTGGCAAAAACATAAAAACAACCCCGATTTTAAATTGTTTGGCATTGACATGGATGAGCCCGTTGCAAAAGTTAAAAAATTTGCAAATGAGACAAAAATAACCTATCCTCTGGCGCTTGATCCGCAAGCAAAGATATTCTATACTTTTGCTGAAAAAGGAGCAGGCGTAACCAGAAATATCATCATAGATAAAGCCGGGAAGATTGTATATATGACACGGCTTTACAAAAAAGATGAATTTAATGAAATGGTTGATGTAATAGATTTTCTTTTAAAAAATTAATAATTCACTTTTTATAGTCTGATTTTGAATATTGCCATTATAAAATACAATGCCGGAAATATTGAATCGGTTAATAATGCCCTTAACAGATTGGGCATAAATGGAAAGGTAACCGACAAACCGGATGAAATAAGAAAAGCAGACAAGGTAATTTTTCCGGGCGTGGGCGAAGCTGCAACAACCATGAGTTACCTTCGTAAAAAAGGGTTAGACAAGCTTATTTTATCGCTGCAACAACCGGTACTGGGCATCTGCCTTGGCCTTCAGTTAATGTGTGCCTACTCCGAAGAAGGTGATACTACCTGCCTTGGCATTTTTAACGAAAAGGTTAAACGTTTTTTGCCTCAACCCGGCAAAGAATTTATAACAAAAGTGCCACATATGGGATGGAACACAATTTTTGATCTGAAAACAAGCCTTTTCGATAGTAAGATTGAAAACCAATATGTTTATTTTGTCCACTCCTATTATGCAGGCCAGGGCGAGCATACTATTGCTACCTGCGACTATATTAACCGTTTTAGTGCTGCTTTAAACAAAGATAACTTTTACGCTACCCAGTTTCATCCTGAAAAAAGCGGATCAATAGGCGAAAAAATTCTTGCAAATTTTATTAAATTATAAATCAAAATATTATGGACAGGTTGACCATTGTAAAAGTAGGCGGAAAAGTGGTTGAGGATGCCGATTCATTAAATGCTTTACTCGATCAGTTTATCCGCATTTCAGGAAACAAACTATTGGTACACGGCGGCGGGAGAACTGCAACTGAAATGGCCGGGAAACTGGGCATCGAAACAAAAATGGTTGATGGAAGGCGAATTACCGACGAAGCTACGCTTGATGTGGTAACAATGGTTTATGGAGGGCTTATCAATAAAAAAATTATTGCTGCACTGCTGGACAGAAACTGCAATGCCATAGGGCTTACAGGTGCCGATCTTGACCTTATTCGTGCCAAAAAAAGGCCGGCTAACCCCATCGATTTTGGTTGTGTTGGCGACATCGAAGAAATTAATTCCAGAGAGTTACGAATGCTCATCGGTGAAAATATTGTTCCGGTAGTGGCACCCATTACCCATGATGGAAAAGGGCATTTGCTGAATACAAACGCAGACACTATTGCTGCTGCAATTGCAAGCGAACTTGCCAACTATTTCAACGTCTACCTATTCTTTTGCTTCGAAAACAAGGGTGTCTTAAAAAACCAGAATGATGAAATGTCTGTAATTTATGACCTCGATTTTCTAACATTCCAAAAGTTGAAAGCAGAAGAAACCATAAGCGGTGGTATGATACCTAAACTGGAAAACGCTTTTAACGCCAAACAAAAAGGCGTGAAAGAAATATTAATTACCAATGTCGAAAATATAGCATCTGGCAGAGGAACACGTATCGCCTAATTTTTTATGCCGGGTTCAATCATTGTTCATTACAAAGCTAACTAAAAAACACTTCTGTAAAATTGGCAACCATTGTAAACGCCCATATTAAGCAAACAACGCAAACGATAGGCCTTTTCCCCTCACTTAAAAATTACTTTGTATTTTTGTTCGAGAAACTTACATATAAGCATGAACTGTTACAGTTAATTAAAACCAAATAAATAAAAACAAATTTTTACTTATCCCAGGAGCGAAAGACTCAAAAATAAAATCGTTCACCTCTTATGTGATTCAATTATAGATTTAACCAGGAAAATTATAGAGAAAAATATGACGATAAGGTCATTAAGATCAAATGAATACGATTTCTTGGCGGAAATGTTATATGAAGCAATCTTCGTCCCAGAAGGACACGCACCTCTGCCTGGGGAAATAATCAAAGATCCTGCTTTGTCTAGGTATATTGAGAATTGGGGAAAAGACAAATTTGACATTGCTTTGGTTGCGGAAGCAGATAACAAGCTTGTTGGTGCAATTTGGGGGCGAATTTTCACAGCTAAAAACAAAGGATTCGGGTATATTGATAACGAAACCCCGGAACTCAGTATGGCTATCAAAAGTGAGTATCGCAACCAAGGCATCGGAACAAAGTTGATCGACGCAATTATTACTGAATATAATAAAATTGGAGTGGAGTTTTTGTCGCTGAGTGTCGACAAAGCAAACAAGGCGTTAAACCTTTACAAAAGAATGGGATTTGAAGCTGTGGGAGAAACAGAAACGTCTTTGACGATGAGAAAGAGAATATATGAGCACGATATCCAATAAAATGATGGGGACATTTACCTCCAAGCCCAAGACGCAACAGTATTTTGAAATTATTGAAGACTACGTTACCTCTCTAGGTGAATGCAAAAAAGAAATTAAAGCACAAGCAAGCTTTTCGGTGAACAGAAAATTTTTGTGGCTTTGGACGTATGAAAAAACGTCTGATGGTACGCTCTACATGACTGTATGCTTAGATAAGCAACTCAACAATCCTCATTTTCACTATGTCACACAGGTCAGTCCAAACCGCTGGAATCATCATATTGTCGTGAAATCGGAAGAAACAGCGCGTAGTGACTGGTTGCAACAGCTTGTGCAAAAGGGAGTTAAATTTGCAAAGAAATGAAAACTGTGAATGTAAAAAAAAACTCAACCGTAACGATATTTCAGACCTCAGAAGCTTAGTAGAAATTTTTACATATGTATTTGAAAATGAAGAACCAATCACAATATGACGGTTTCCAATGGTAGTTTTTCAGATGTTCCTTTGTTATAAGTCTCTATTGATTAAAATTTTATACTTTTAATGGATAAATAGAACAGGAGTACAATGCCGAAAGCTTTAAAGAGGACAAGATTTAAAACAACCTTAGATATCATCCATGGAAATCCGTTTGTTTATCTACCTGATGAAATTCTTGGACACCTCTTTCTGCAATCTGGTAAAAGCAAGGGGCATATTCCGGTAAAGGGAACGGTAAACGGTAAGCCTTTTCAACAAACCTTGGTAAAATATAGTGGTGACTGGAGACTATATATCAATATGAAAATGCTCAAAGACTCACCCAGGAGAATTGGTGAAAAAATCGAGGTAGAGATAGAATTTGACCCAAGCAACCGCAGCATAAAACCTCATCCAAAATTGATAAAAGCATTAGCTAAAAATAAAGAGGCTAATGCAGTTTTTAAGAAGCTGTCTGCTTCCAGGCAGAAAGAGATTGTACGATATATAGCCAACTTAAAAACAGAACAGAGCGTTGATAGAAATATTGAACGAGCAATTAACTTCTTACTTGGAAAAGGAAGATTTGTGGGCAGAGCAAAGCCTTAAGATAATTATTGAGTAAGAAGAAAAATCCTTGGGTTATCCTGTATTCCAAACAAATGTTTTCAATTTCGAAGAAATTTAGTATCGCTAAAAAACATTATTATAATTAGTTAATCCTTACGAATAGATTAACCATTTGATATCTAGCGTCATATAGTTCATAACTTCACGATATTCTTTGTCTTTTTTTGCAAGGTTATTTGTAAATTGCTTGAAAAGCTTGCAAAATATGAAAGGGAAATTGCCTAATCAAGGTCAGAGAAATTTGTTTCGTCCAATTTTGAAAGAGATTGTCAACCCGAACCATGCGAAAGAAATGCCGAAAAAGAGCCGCTGTTGAACCAGTGATCAGTCATGTAAAACACGATTGTCGAATGGTGAAAAACTATCTTAAAGGGACAATAGGTGATGATATGAATGCCTTTTTAGCTGCAGCCGGGTTCAATTTGCGCGGATTATTGAATAAAATCAAAAAAGAAATTCTTTGGCCAATTTTCTATTTCAATAAAACGCCAATCAGTTTAGTTTGGAGGCAAAAGGATTATAAATAATTCTGAGTTCGTAAGGATAAACTAAGTAAAATGGATATTTACAATTAAAAAAGGAGGTCAAAAATGCGGCACAAAAAGTTGAAATTAAGTGCCATACTCTTGTTAGGACTTGGACTGACAGGAGTACAAGCACAAGAAAGCTTTAACGCCACAGGCGGTAATGCTTCGGGTAGCGGAGGCTTAGCGAGCTATTCCGTTGGACAGGTTGTTTACACTACTAACACAGGATCAAATGGTTCGGTAGCACAAGGTGTACAACAACCTTATGAAATCTCGGTAGTAACAGGAATTGAAGAAGTCAAAGGCATAAACCTTTCGGTTTCGGCTTATCCCAACCCAACTACCAATTATCTTACATTGCGTATTGACGAGTTTGAAATTTCAAATGTATCTTATCAACTGTATGACATGAATGGAAAACTTTTACAAACTAAAAAATTGACAAACACAGAAACTCAAATTGACATGAGTAGCTATGTGCCGGCAACTTATTTTGTAAGAGTAATCGCAGAAAGTAAATCAATCAAAGAATTTAAAATCATTAAAAATTAAGGAGAAACAAACAATGAAAAAAGTAATTACATTATTAGCAGCCGTATTATTATCGGCAATAATCTGGGCACAAACACCCGAAAAAATGAGCTATCAGGCAGTTGTTCGCAATAGCGAAAATAACTTAGTAATCAACACCCAAGTAGGGATGCAGATAAGCATATTGGAAAGTTCGATATATGGAGCTTCGGTTTATGTAGAAACCCAAACTCCCACTACCAATGCCAATGGTTTGGTAAGTATAGAAATAGGAGGAGGAATCGTTGTAAACGGTAGCTTTTCTACCATAGATTGGTCTAATGATACCTATTTTATCAAAACCGAAACTGACCCTACAGGCGGTAACAATTATAGCATAACAGGCGTAAGTCAGTTGTTAAGCGTTCCTTATGCTTTACATGCAAAAACGGCTGAAGCTGTTACAGGTGGAATAACCGAAACCGACCCAGTTTATTCCAGCAGCGAGGCAGCCAACATTACAGCAACTGACATTACCAATTTAGGTAATCTGTCAGGCACAAACACCGGAGACCAGGATATTAGCGGTATTGCAACCAATGAACAGGCAATACAGGATACAGCAAGCCAAATACGTGCTGATATGCCAACAGTTACCTCCTATTCCGTAGGCGACTTTGCCCAAGGCGGTATAGTTTTTTGGGTAGATGAAACCGGACAGCATGGTTTGGTAGCTGCCAAAGAAGACCAAAGCACAGGAGTAAGATGGTATGCAGGATCTTATGGTAAAACACAGGCAAAAGGAGACGGTCCATTTGCGGGCGAAGCAAATACCTCAATAATTATTGCAGTTCAAGCAGCTATTGGTGATGACGGTGGCACCTATGCGGCACGTATTTGTAATGAATTACAAATTACAGTAGGCGATAAAACTTATGGAGATTGGTACTTACCCTCAAAAGAAGAATTAAACCTGATGTATCAAAACAAGGCAACTATTGATGCTACAGCAGGGGTAAATGGAGGCAGCAGTTTTGCTATTGGTCCCTACTATTGGTGTTCGTCCGAGTGGGATGTCGACGGCGCGTGGATTCAGAATTTCTACAATGGCTCCCAGACCATGACCATGAAGTACTACACGGCCAGGGTGCGTGCTGTTCGGGCTTTTTAACTATTTAACAATTTAACCGCGAAGCGGTCGATTTTTTTTGAATTATATGGCACTCTATTACGAATTACAGGTTTTTAACTATAATTATGTCCGAATAATTAAGGGGCCAATACACCTTATTGTACAGGAATGTTTATTTGTAAAGATGGTATGGCTACAATAGATATAAAATTCTTTTTTACAAAAAAAGGTGCAAAAAAGAAAAATAAGTATATCGAAATGTTGAATAAAAACATATGGTATGATGACAAGTTCCTTGATGACTAAAGTTGGTACTATAGCATGAACTCAAAAATTGGTGTAATCTTAATAAATCAACTTTTTAAATTATAAATTGATTAACAATCTGTTAGATTAAGTCTTGTTCATTACAGTTTCACAAAGTGCCACTCTAAAAAACCGGTTTATTTTAAGCCATTTTCTGAAAGCAGCACTTTCCAATCCATTTTTTCAATATTAGACAACATTGAATAATTAATGGATCTCACAAGTGTATCCGGTAAACTCTTACTTAACCCAAAGGCAAAAAACTGAGGATTATACTTAATATCTATAAATTTATACTTTGAATGTTCATCTTTTTTAATCACTGATCTTAATAATGCCCGATCGTAAGCAACAGCGTCTATTTCCTTTTGGTCAAGTGCGTTCAGCATTTCCGGCATCGTTGCATACTCCTTCTTTTTTGTAAAAAAGTTATTCTTTAGCCACTCATTGGTTGCAGAGCCTTCTATCGTTCCTAGTTCCATATTCTTAAAATCAGCGATTTTATCGTGAGCAGAACTAATATGATTGACTGTTAGCGACGATGCTATACCTGCTGTAAAACCTGAGATAATAATAACTGCTGTAAACATCCAGATAAGTGAAATAACTCTTCCGCCAACAGTTCTTGGCGATTTGTCACCGTATCCAACGGTAGTCATCGTTACTGCCGACCACCAAAAGCCTTCCCAAATACCTTTAATACCATGATGAAATTCTTCGTTATTTTTCTTTCTTTCAAAAAACCAAATAAGAATACCAAACGCAAAAATTACAAATGCAAGCGCTCCTAAGGCTCGCAAAAAGTTTATTGAAAAGAAAGATTTTACAAATTCCCAAGATTTTTGCAACGACGATACGTTACGCTCCAACAAAGAAGCATGTTCTATATGATATGGTGTAGTAAAATTTATTGCTTTATACCTTTGAGAGGTTATCGTCAAAGGAGATAAACTCGCATCTATTTCATTATTCTTAAGTGCTTTCAATAGTTCATCTAATGACAGCTCTATATACTTGCACTCCAAATTATTTTCTTTGGCGATATTTTCCCATAACCACACAGAAGGCCCGTAAAGTGTACCATCTTCTGCTTTGACCACAAAAGGTGGTTCCATACAGTAGGCAACGCTCAAAGTATCATTAGAAAAAACTGAATTTAAAGTAGATAAAAGTAAAAATGAAATAAGTGTGATTTTTTTTAGCATGTTTTATCTTTTTAGAAATTCATTGCAAAAGTAGTCAAAATATGATTTATGCTAAAAATGCCACAACCGGAAAAGCCATAGCTGTAAAAGATTTAACTGCAAAAAATATAGCTGATTTTTCGCATAAACAACCAGCTACAAAATAACTTATTTTACCCGGTAAACTCAAAATCCTTTGTTTTTTTCAAAACAAATATTTTTTTTTGGCAACTCAGGTTACAGTTTTCCAAATATTTTTGTTAAAATCGGTTGTTATATACAATAAACAGTTATTTAAAATCGGATTATGAAAAAAGCTTTTTCGTTTCTTTTCTCTATGGTATTTACCGGGATATTGGTTATAATTTTTGCTATTGCTATTAGTTATGCCACTTTCATTGAAAATGATTTTGGTACGACAACTGCACAAATACTCATTTACAAAGCCAAATGGTTCGAAGGGCTACTGTTGTTATTAAGTATTAACCTCATTGGCAGCATTTTTCAGAACAGGCTTATCCAAGATAAGAAATGGCCGGTTTTTCTATTTCATTTTGCATTTATTATTATAGCTATAGGTGCAGCAATAACACGTTATTACGGCTACGAGGGATCGATGCATATTCGCGAAGGGGCAAGGTCTAACACCATCATTTCTCAGGCATCTTACATAAAAGTTGAAGCAAAACATGGTAACCAAACCGTAACCCGGGAAAAAGAGGTACTCTTTTCTCCTTATACCGCTAATCGCTACTCCGAAACTATTCACATTGGCGGAAAAACACTGCATCTAAAAAATCTCCTCTACATGCCCTCTACTGAAGAAAAATTATCTATTGACCCCAATGGTGAACCAATTATATCGATGCTGGCAGTAGGAATAGAAAAAGAAAGAATTGATTTTAATCTTCGGGCAGGCGATGTGCAGCAAATTAATAACCAAACCATAGGTTTTGAAACGCCTGCAAAAAGCCAAACTGTTAATTTAAGGATCGATAACAAAACGGTTATGATTTCGTCTGTTGATACGCTATTTGTATCAACAATGAACCAGAAAGAAATAGAAAAAATTTCACCGGGAATAGAAACTGAACTCAACACACAAAAAATATATTCTACCGGGGCCGTTACCTTTGCCATTAAACAGTTTCTTCTAAAAGGAAAAATCGAATTGGTTTATACCTCTACCGGAGATCTTTCCAATAACGCCCTTAAAATGCTGGTAAGCGAGGGTAACGAATCAAAAAAACTGATTGTACATGGAAGTGCAGGTAGTATTGGCAAGCCCTTTTCCACGCAAATTGGTGATACAAAAGTTACGGTTTCCTATGGCTCAAAAATAATTACACTCCCCTTCTCCATTGCTTTATCCGACTTTCAGATGGAAAGATACCCGGGCTCCAATAGCCCTTCGTCTTATGCAAGCGAAGTTGTACTAAAAGATGGAGACATGCAGAAACCATTTCGAATATTTATGAATAACATACTGAAATACAAAGGATATCGTTTTTTCCAATCGAGTTTCGACAATGATGAAAAAGGCACCATACTTTCAGTTAACCACGATTCACTTGGCACTTCTGTCACCTATTTGGGATACCTTTTAATGGCTATCGGGATGGTTTTAACATTGTTCACCAAAAACAGCCGGTTCCGCAAATTGATAAAGGCATCAGCAAAATTAAGTAAAGAGCGTAAAAAACTTTTTGTAGTTATCGTTATAGGGCTGTTTTTCTCTACAGCGCTATCAGCACAGGGCAACCAACCAGAAAACAAAAGGTTAGACAAAAAACATGTGGCTTCATTCTCGAAGCTGGTGATCCAAAGCCGCCAGGGGCGACTGGAGCCTGTATCTACAATAGCATCAGAAATTTTAAGAAAAGTAGCAAAAAAGAACAGTTGGAATGGAATGTCGCCAACAGCAGTATTCCTTGATATGCAGGCTGACCCTGAGCGATGGAAAAATGAACCGATAATAAAAATTGGCAATCCCGAACTTCGAAAATTAATAGGCGCTACAGGTAAATATGTAACATTTAACTCGTTGGTAAACATGGAGCAATCAGATGGGTACAAGCTGGGCCCACTGGTTTCGGCTGCCTATGAGAAAAAAAGCAACAAAAGAAATAAGCTGGACAAAGAAGTTATTAATGTTGACGAACGGGTAAACATCCTTATGTATGTGTTTTCTGGTAATTTTCTAACCATATTCCCGATTCCCGGACACGATAATCAAAAATGGGTATCTGTAAACCAAACCAACCAATTAGCCAAATCATATGCCGCTTTTGCACGGAATACAATGCTTTCCTACATCACTTCGGTTAGCCGTCATGATTGGCCTACTGCCAACCAAATGCTTAATCTTCTTATGGAAAACCAAAAGAAACGCGGCGCCAGTATTTATCCATCGACAACAAAAATAAACCTGGAAGTTTTATATAACAACCTGAATATTTTTGGAAAACTTTCTAAAATATTCCTGTTTACCGGACTCATTATGCTCATACTCCAGTTAGCAACTATTTTCAACCCCAATTTTAAACTAACAGGAATAAAAAAAGTGGCATTTTTCTTTATATTATTCCTTTTTATAGTCGAAACTACCGGCCTTGCCATTCGCTGGTATATCTCAGGCCACGCTCCATGGAGCAACGGTTACGAATCAATGGTTTTTATAAGCTGGGTAATCTGTATTGCAGGGCTGATTTTTGCCAACCGATCTGGAATCACACTTTCTTTAACAACAGTACTGGCAGGTTTAACACTTATAGTTGCCGGCATGAGTTGGATGAGCCCCGAAATTACCAATCTGGTTCCGGTGCTTAAATCTTATTGGTTAATAGTGCATGTGGCAGTTATAACAGCAAGTTACGGATTTCTGGGTATCAGCGCATTATTGGGGTTCCTTAACCTCACTCTAATGATATTTCGCAACAAAAAGAACAGCTTAAGGGTTAACTTCACCATTCGTGAACTGGTAAATATCATTCGCATTGCCATACTCATAGGTTTATTGATGATAACTGTGGGAGCTTTTCTTGGTGCCATTTGGGCCAACGAAAGCTGGGGACGTTACTGGGGATGGGACCCCAAAGAAACGTGGGCATTAGTTACCATACTGGTTTATACTTTTATAGGACATATGCACAATATTCCCGGATTCAGGGGAAACCTTGCAATAAGTACAGCATCGGTATTGGGAATCAGCTCTGTGCTGATGACCTATTTTGGTGTTAACTATTATCTGTCGGGGCTTCACTCCTATGCCCAGGGAGAACCGGCACCAATACCTATTGGCGTTTACATTGCTATTGGCGTTGTGCTGGCGGTAATAGCAGGTGCAAACATAGCAAACAAAAAAATAAAAGCTGATATCGAAATTGCAGGTAATGCAGAGTAAAAAAGGTAAATTGTGCTATTACTTATTACCGGCGATGTAGATAAACCTGTTTTTTGCACAAAACAAAACAGCTAAAAAAAATACTCTCCGGGATATCTGTTCCCGGGGACTGCTTTAAAAGAATTATTTTTGCATTTTTACACCGTAAAAGTTCTATTGTAAGCTATGCAAAAATATATCGACCTACTAAAAAAACTTATCTCAACACCTTCTTTCAGCAAAGAGGAAGAAAATGCGGCACAAATAATTCGCAATTTTTTGAATAGCGAAGAAATTCCATTCTCTTCGGTTGAAAATAATACCTGGGCCATATGCGAAAATTTCGATAAAAATAAACCTTCAGTTTTACTGAATTCGCATATTGATACTGTTCGGCCGGCAAAAGGTTACACCCTTAATCCATTCGAACCACTCGAAGTAGGCGATAAACTTTATGGCTTGGGCAGCAACGATGCCGGCGGACCATTAGTGGCGCTTTTAGCCACTTTTATTCATTTTTACAAGCGTGAGGATTTGCCATTTAACCTTATTTTTGCTGCCACTGCCGAAGAAGAAATTTCCGGAAAACAGGGATTGGAAATTGTGATGCCTAAAATTGCTCCCATTGATTTTGCAATTGTAGGCGAACCTACACGAATGGAACTTGCCATAGCAGAAAAAGGCTTGCTGGTACTCGATTGTTATGCCCGTGGTAAATCAGGCCATGCCGCCCGCGAAGAGGGCGAAAATGCAATATACAAAGCAATTAAAGACATAGAAAAACTACGCTGTTTTCAGTTCGACAAGGTTTCTGATGTGCTTGGTGCAGTAAAAATTTCAGTTACTCAAATCGAGGCGGGAACACAACATAATGTAGTACCCGATAGCTGCCACTTTGTGGTTGATATACGTACCAACGAACACTATACAAATAAAAAGGCTGCAACTATAATTGATAACCTGATTGAATCGGAAGTTAAGCCACGGTCGGTAAGATTAAATTCTTCGGGTATTTCAGCGCATCACCCTTTTGCAAAACTGGTAAAAAATAAAGGTATCCCGATTTATGGATCACCTACCACTTCCGACCAGGCTATTATGAAATTTTTATCGGTAAAAATGGGCCCCGGAGATTCTGCACGTTCCCATTCTGCCGATGAGTATATAAATATGAGCGAAATATTTGCCGGAATTAAACAGTACATCAATTTACTGGAAGACCTTGTACTATAAAACCTTCAAAGCAACACACATTCAACTCATAGTCAAACACTTAAACCCACACCAAACACTATCTCATAAACGGTACAAATGGTTTGACATCAGGAAATAATACATTAATCGGCTTATTTGCTCCGGTAAAAATCCAACAAAATCATTCTATTTTAATGTTTTCAATTACTCAAAACCCTGGTTTTACCTTTAACCAAAAACCTGCCTTTTTCCGTTGATGAGAAACCGGGCTGGCCTCCGCCTATGTGAATTGTAAACCACCCGGGTTCAACAACACGTTTCCCTTTTTCATTAATCATTGAAAGCTGGCGCGGTGTAAGCTCAAAATCAACTACTTTTGATTCTCCTGCATGAAGAAAAATACGTTTAAAGCCTTCCAGTTGAACTTTAGGGCGTGGTGTTGATGCTATTTCGTCTGTTAAATACAGCTGTACCACTTCTTCCCCATCCTTCTTCCCGGTATTTGTAACCTCAACCGTCACTTTCAGGTTATTCCCCATCTTCACTTTTTTATCGATTTTCAGATTATTATATGCGAAGGTAGTGTAGCTTAGCCCATAACCAAAAGGGTAAAGCGGATCGCCGTCGAAATACCGGTATGTTTTTCCCTTCATGTCATAGTCTTCAAAGCAAGGCAATTGATCTACTGATTTATAATAAGTTACAGGCAATCTTCCGGCAGGATTATAGTCACCAAAAATTACATTGGCAACAGCATTACCACCTTCTTGTCCCGGGTAACCGGCACTTAATATGGCATCTATCGATTTATTTGCTTCATTAATAGCCAACGCGCTGCCATTTAGCAGTACCAAAACAACGGGTTTACCTGTATTTACAACTGCTTTTGCCAGTTCACGCTGAACTGAGGGCAGTTTCAAATGGGTACGATCGCCACCGGAGAAGCCATCCACCTTTATAGGCATCTCTTCACCTTCCAGCCGCTGCGACAACCCCAATACCAAAACCGTTACATCGGCTTTTTCTGCTATTGCCACCGCTTTTTGTTGCATCATCGAATCAGGCACCGACCAAAGGAGTTTGGCATCGCCATCGCCATAATCGTTGCGGTATTCGTAAACAAACTTATATTTTTTCCCGGCTTCCAATTCAATTGCTTTTTCGTGATGAAATCCATGATCTTTAGAGTGGTGTAAAAGTATTTTCTCTCCTTCGAGCCAAATATCCAAATGGGGCATCCCCCAACAGCCAATATGGTAAACTCCCGACAAAGGAGGAGAAATATATCCTGTCCAACGAATACTAAAATCATCATCGGGCAATTGTGGTTCAGGCGAGCCAGACTCCCAATAAAACTGTATGTTCTCATCGGTTCGCGTAAAAACAGGCTCTCCTTCCAACTTTGCATTGGCAAAATATTCGCCTGTTACACCGTGCTTATCTTCAGCTGTGTAAAGATATTCACCGGGAATGGGATACAGGTTGTTAACTCCTTCAGCCAGGGGTGCACCCTCAGAAAAAAGAACTTCGGTATTCGGCAGTTTACTTTTTATCCCCTCCAGAACAGTAACATTTCTTTTTGCTATACCATTATAATTCCCTACCAAAGCTTCCCAATTATCGGCATTGGGACCTATTACTGCAAGTGTTTTAATATCTTTAGATAGTGGTAATAAGTTTTCACTGTTTTTAAGCAAAACAATACTTTTTTGCGCAGCTTCCAATGCAAGGCGGCTATTTTCATCGGAACAGTTAACCGTAAAAGGAATTTTTGAATAGGGATCTCTATTGCCATCAAACATCCCCAGCTTAAAGCGGGCAGTAAAAAGCCGCTTAACAGCTTTATCCAATTCTTCTTCTGTTACCAGGCCACGTTGGCATGCCTCATTTAAATGATTGTAAGCAATACCACAATTCAGATCGGTACCCGTTTTTACAGCTATTGCTGCTGCACTGGCAGCATCGGGCGAAAAATCCTGAAACTTATAAAAATCGGAAATTGCAAAGCAATCGGAAACAACATAGCCTTTAAATCCCCATTCGTTACGAAGAATATTCATTAGCTCCGGACTGGCGCAACAAGGATAATTGCGAAACTGATTATAAGCTCCCATTACAGAGTATACGCCCCCCTCTTTTACCAAAGTGCGAAAAGCAGCAAGGTACGTTTCACGTAAGTCGCGTTCACTTACCAATGCATTAAATTCATGCCGCAAAGATTCCGGTCCGGAATGAACAGCATAATGTTTAGCAGTAGCTACAACTTTCAGATAATCAGGGTCGTTTCCCTGAAGTCCTTTTACAAAACACAGCCCCATTTGTCCGGTAAGATAAGGATCTTCACCATAGGTTTCATGGCCTCTTCCCCACCTGGGATCGCGAAAAATATTAATATTTGGCGACCAAAATGTCAATCCCTGGTATATACCACGTTTGCCTCGGCGTATAAACTCGTGGTGCTTAGCCCGGGCTTCATCCGAAATAGCAGTAGCAACCCGGTACATCAGGTCGGTATCCCACGATCCGGCAATGGTTATAGACTGCGGGAAAACAGTAGAATAGCCTGCCCTGGCAACTCCATGTAAGCATTCGTTCCACCAGTTATATTCTGGCACATTTAATCTTGGTATTGCCTTGGCATTGTACACTAACTGATCGATCTTTTCCTGTAACGTCATCTGAGAAACTAACAGGTCAACCCTTTCTTCAATGGGCAAAGAATTGTCTAAAAAGTCAAAGTTTTCCTCCTGCGAGTATACTATTGATACAAAAAACACAAAAAAGAGTGTAATAACGATTTTATTCATTGGTTCAGATTTATTTGTTTTAACTATAAAAATTAAGAATCTTTCACTTTAGAAATATTATGCTGTATTTTTTCTTAATCGTTTGGCAAGATCATAAATTCTCCTCACTGCTTCGAGTACTTCCGATTCAAATCTAAAAATAGCAATCCTGTTTTTATCGGTAACAGAAAGGCGCTGCATAAGATGAGAACTTATTTTTGCAATTTCTTCTTTAAAATTAGATTTACTGGTTTTATCTCTTGTCGAACTTCGCTTTTTTCCATTTTGTTTTCCCTCCAGGCCCAGTTTAAATAGACGCAAAGCCTCATTGTAAAGTTCTGTCAACATCACAATCGTATTTGGACTGGCTTCAAAACCGTTTTCGACACGATGTTCGGCAGCTTCTACAAGTGTTGTGGTAACCACATCGGCAGCAGATTCTATAATATTCACCTTTTCTATCTGCTTTTTGAGTATAACAGACTCTTTGCGTTTAAGTTTCTCTCCCTGAAGCTGTTGCAAAAAGGTTAGTATTTCAGCATGGCCTTTATCCACCATTTGGTCTTTTTTTCTGAGCGCAGCCAACTGTTGAGAAGTACCTTTTAGTGCTGTGTTTATACCTTCTTCGAGAATTGCAACGGTATAATGCCCCATTTCTCTGATAGCCTTTGCTGATAAATCCAATGCAATTGCATTGTTTTGAAGAAAGTAACTATCCAACTCCGGAAACATACGTTGTTTTGTCGATTTTTTTTCAGGCAAAATCCACAATACCAGTTTAGAAATAGGTTTCACCAACCAGATGAAAATAAATGTATTGGCTACGTTAAAGAGCATGTGAGCATTCGCTATTTGGCGGGCTTTGTCACCAACAGAAAGCCATTCAACAATTTCTGCCAACTCGCCTATAAAAGCATACCAGATAACAACTCCTACTACTTTGATAAACACATGTGAAAAAGCAACACGCATGGCATCTCTAGGTTTTCCTGTAGCCGATAAAACGGCTGTAACGCAGGTACCAATATTTGCCCCAAAAATAATAGCAATACCCGCTTCAACTGTTATAAGTCCCTGCGATGCAAGAATAATAACAATACCTGTAGTTGCCGATGAACTCTGGATAGCAGCCGTAAAAACCATACCAATTAAAATGCCCCAAATAGGGTTATCCAAACCTTTCATGGCATCAATAAACGGTTGATAGGTTTTCAATGGCTCGGTAGCTTCACTCATCACGTTCATTCCCAGAAAAACAAGCCCGAGACCTAAAACAATTGTTCCAATGTCTTTGTATGATTTTCTAGCAAAAATAACACTGAACAGGTATCCAGAAGCAATCATTACCCATGCTGCTTTGGTAACCTTAAAGGCAATAATCTGTGCCGTTATGGTAGTTCCAAGGTTAGCACCCAGAATAAGCCCGAGTGTGCTTTGGAAAGAGAGCAATCCGGCAGAAACAAACCCAACTGCCAGCACGGTGGTTACCGATGACGATTGTATAATTGCCGTAATCACCGTACCGGCCGTCAGCGAAGTCCAACGGTTACGGGTCATTACCGTTAAAAACGACTTCATACGGCTACCGGCTGCCGATTTCAAACCATCGGTCATTACCGTCATACCGTGCAAAAAGATAGCTAAACCACCAAGAATGAGAACAATAAGCAATCCCCAGTTCATACTTCAATTCTACTTTTATTGGCTAAAGTTAAAAAAGTTATTGTTATAGCTGTTTCATGGAATATTT
>PDWJ01000474.1_pt1 | contig 60045 bp, 56 predicted proteins | sample 1430881 | NCBI WGS metagenome assembly PDWJ01 (sample SAMN01162460, study PRJNA174530) | Oral metagenome, whole genome shotgun sequencing project. | biome: Marine environment; feature: Marine mammal; material: Swab sample of the gingival sulcus; isolation source: swab sample of gingival sulcus... | reverse complement strand
TGAAACCAAAATGATTCACCATGCGCTTCGCCTTCAAATGGAGTTCACGGTGTCGCTCGATACTGAATACCTTCGCTCCCATCTGGCACAAAATACATGTCTGGAAACCAGATCCCGAACCAATTTCGAGAATCTTGTCCCCTTTTTTGATCTCCAGGAGCTGCGTTTGGAATGCAACCGTATACGGATGACTGATTGTTTGTCCGGAACCGATTTGAAACGCCATATTCGAATAAGCTTGCTGCGCAAAGGCATTGTCCAAGAAAAAATGACGTGGAATGGATTCAAAAGCATCCAAAACACGTTGGTCCTCAATCCCTTTCTCTGCCAACTCAGTAATCAACTGTCGGCGCATTCCTTTGTACTTAAACGAATCTTGCATGGAACAAAGGTAGCACTATCCACGCATTTTTTAAGATCGTTTTTCGAACATTTCATTGTGAACAAGGGTCGAGATTGAGGACAAATGGGAAGCGATTTTCAATCCGATTTCCTATATTTGATCCACTTTTGAAACGACACAATGGCTATATCTAAGAAAGAACTAGAATTCAACAAAAACGACGATGAAATGCGCACGAAACTGTCTAATCTCAAACGAGAATTAGCGACAGTTTACCTCGGAGGAGGAAAAAAGCGGATCGAAAAATTGCACAATGACGGAAAAATGACGGCTCGAGAACGAATCGACTTCCTGTTAGACAAAGATTCGGAGCGTTTTGAAGTTGGTGCCTTTGCTGGACGCGGAATGTACGAAGAACACGGTGGATGCCCATCTGGTGGTGTTGTCGTGGTAATCGGTTATGTGAGCGGAAAGCAATGTATTGTTGTTGCGAATGATGCCACAGTGAAAGCGGGCGCCTGGTTCCCGATCACAGGAAAGAAAAACCTTCGCGCGCAGGAAATCGCTATGGAGAATAAACTACCAATTATCTACCTCGTAGATTCTGCAGGCGTTTATTTGCCGATGCAAGACGAAATCTTCCCAGATAAAGAACACTTCGGACGTATTTTTAGAAACAATGCAGTAATGAGTTCCATGGGAATTCCTCAAATTGCTGCCGTAATGGGAAGTTGTGTAGCCGGTGGGGCCTACCTTCCTATCATGTCGGATGAATCGCTTATTGTAGATAAAACAGGTACCATTTTCTTGGCTGGATCTTACTTGGTGAAGGCGGCAATAGGTGAATCCATCGATAATGAAACATTAGGTGGAGCAACAACACATACTACCATTTCAGGCGTGTGTGATTACAATATGCCAAACGATGAAGAGTGCTTGAAAACCATTCGAGGATTGGTTGACAAAATTGGACAAAAGGAAAACGCAGGATTCGACCGTAAAGAATCAATCGAACCGAAACAAGATGCAAAGCAGATGTATGGCATTCTACCTCAAGACAGAGCGAAGCCATACGATGTTGCGGATATTATTAAATGCTTTGTAGATGATTCCGAATACACGGAGTACAAAGCCGATTACGGACAATCCATTGTTTGTGCCTACGCCCGAGTGGATGGCTGGAGTGTTGGAATTGTTGCCAATCAGCGTGAAATTGTAAAGAACGGTAAAGGTGAAATGCAATTCGGAGGGGTAATTTACTCTGATTCTGCGGATAAGGCAGCGCGTTTCATCATGAACTGTAACCAAAAGAACATTCCATTGGTATTCTTGCAGGATGTTTCTGGATTCATGGTTGGATCGAAAAGTGAACACGGAGGAATTATCAAGGACGGAGCGAAAATGGTGAATGCCATGTCGAACTCAGTTGTTCCGAAGTTCACGATTATCACAGGAAACTCCTACGGAGCTGGGAATTACGCAATGTGTGGAAAAGCATACGATCCTCGGTTGATTGTAGCGTGGCCAACTGCGGAACTTGCTGTAATGAGTGGGGCTTCTGCAGCGAAAGTGTTGCTTCAAATTGAAGTCGCTTCTTTGAAAAAACGTGGCGAAAAAATCACACCAGAACGCGAAAAAGAACTCTTCGATAAGATCAAAAGCCGATACGATGAACAAATCTCCCCGTACTACGCAGCAAGCCGTTTGTGGGTAGATGCAATCATCGATCCTACCGAAACGCGTAAAGTGATTTCTATGGGAATTGAAATGGCGAATCACGCCAAAGCCGAAAAACCGTACAACGTTGGAGTAATCCAAACCTAAAATAAAAGTTGAATGCACCTCAATTGGGAAATTAAACACTACCGCGATTTATCGCTTAATGAATTCCACGATATTATTGCTTTACGAATTGAAGCTTTCGTAGTGGAACAGAATTGTCCGTATCAAGATTTGGACGGACGAGACAAAAAATGCTACCATGTATTTTGTAGAGATGGTAAGGGAAATATTATTTCCACTGCCCGTATTGTTCCTCCCGGACTTATCTACGAAGATGCAGCTATTGGCCGTGTAGTTATTCACGAAAGCGTTCGTGGAAAAGGACTTGGACATGAGCTCATGAAGGAATGCATTGACTTTTCGAAATTGGAGTTTGGTGACTTACCGATTCGAATTTCAGCACAAAAACATCTAGAAAATTATTACGCGAAGCACGACTTCATCTCAACAGGAAAAGAATACCTCGAAGATGGAATTCCGCATGTGGAAATGCTTCTCAACCCCAATCAGAAATAAATTATGAATAAGAAAACTATTTTAGCACTTTCCATTGGAGCAGTTGCACTTGCATCCTGTGAAACGGTGAAAGAAACAACCGAAGAGGTTGCAACGGAAGCCGTAGCTACTGCCACTGGAAAAACAATTGATCTTGACTACATGGATCAATCTGTTCGTCCGCAAGACGATTTTTTCATGTTTGCCAACGGAACTTGGGTTAAAAACAATCCTGTCCCTGCTTCTGAATCAAGATGGGGAAGTTTTAATGAGTTGGACCAAGCGAATAAGGCGAAATTGAAATCTATTTTGGAGTTAGCGTCGAAAATCGAAGCTCCAAAGGGATCAACAAATCAAATTCTTGGTGATTACTACACATCTTTTATGGACATGGATACGCGTAACCAAATGGGCGTTGAAGTGATTCAGGATGAATTGTCTGCAATCGACAAATTGAATTCCAAAAAAGATTTGGTGTATATCGTTGCTGAACACCACAAAGTTGGAATCAACACGCTTTTCGGTTTCGGAATTGGACAAGACTTGAAAAATGTCGATCGTAATATCGCTTATCTCGGACAAGGTGGAATGGGATTGCCTAACAAGGAGTACTATTTCTCTGATGATAAAGCTGATATTCGCGACAAGTACGAGAGCCACATTGCAACAATGATGCGAATGACAGGAATGAAGGAAGGTGATGCTCAAAACTTTGCAGAATCTGTATTAGAGTTTGAAAAAGCACTAGCGGAAGGTGCAATGACGCCAGCTGAGCGAAGAATTCCTGAAAACACGTACAATAAAATGAGTCGTAATTTAGTGACGCAACGTTCAGGAGATTTCGATCTTGAAAACTATTTCTCACTTGTTGGATCAAATTCATTCGATTCGTTAATTGTTGGACAACCAAAATTCTTGGATGCGTTCATCATGCAAGTAAGAAACACGCCATTGCCGCAATGGAAGAACTACTTGAAATGGAAAGTGGTAGATCACTACGCTGGACATATGAACGCTAAATTCGTGGCGCAAAACTTCGCATTCTACGGAACGGTTCTTTCAGGAAAGAAAGAAATGAAGCCAATGCACGAACGCGCTATCGAGGAAATCACACGCATGAGTTTTGGAGAGTTGCTTGGAAAAGCATTCGTTGAGAAATATTATTCTGAATCAGCTCAAAAGCGTGTAAATATCATGGTAGACAACCTACTTATTGTTTTCCGTGAACGCATCAATGAGTTGGATTGGATGTCTGATGCAACGAAAAAAGAAGCATTGAATAAATTGAATTCAATTGGACGTAAACTTGGTTTCCCTTCAAAATGGGAAGATTTTAGTAACCTTGATTTTACAGAAGATAATTACGTAGAAAACATTCGCAAAGTGGCGCTTTACGATCACAAAAAGAACATGGCGAAGTTAGACGATCCTGTTGATAAAGATGAATGGGGAATGCCAGCGCACATGGTGAACGCCTACTACCATCCCCTTTTAAATGAAATCGCGTTCCCTGCAGGAATCATGCAAGCTCCTTTCTTTAGTGATGAGTACGAAGACGCTGTAAACTACAGTCGTATCGGTATGGTTATCGGTCATGAGTTTACGCACGGATTTGATGATATGGGATCAAAATTTGCGGCAGACGGTTCATTCAAAAACTGGTGGACAGAGTCTGATCGTTCATTGTTCGAAGAGCGTACAGCAAAATTAGGCGCTACATTCTCTGCGTTCTGCCCAATTGATGGTCACTGTGTAAACCCAGATTTGACTATGGGAGAAAACATTGCCGATCTAGGAGGATTAACCTTGGCATTCCATGCGTACAAGCGTACCGTTGAATACCAATCAGGAATCAAAAAGAAAGGATATACACCAGAACAACGCTTCTTCATTGGATTCGCACAATTATGGAAAATCAATTATACAGAAGAAGAATTGAAGAACCGAATTGCAAACGATCCACACTCACCTGGAATGTACCGCGTGAATGGTCCATTGATGAATTGTCCTGAGTTCTTCGAAGCGTTTGACGTGAAAGAATCTGATCCAATGAGAAATTCTGAAGAGAAGATTTCAAAGATTTGGTAGAATAATCAATTGAAAAGGCACTTCGACTTCGCTCAGTGTCCCTTCAATTGGAGGAAATAAAAAATCCCGCTCCGACAATGTCAGAGCGGGATCTCTATTTATTAAAAGGTTTAGTTCAAATGAATTAACAATCGCGTGTTGTTTTTTCTTGTCTTCTTCACCTCTACTGATTTGCTGTAATTCAAAATAGCATTGAGCGAAGTTTTACTTGGTGCGATTTTAGACTCCTCGCTAGGAGCAATTTCAGGGTATTTTTTCAACATAGGCATGTGTTTGAGTTATTGTGCATGGGGTAATAACGCAAGCTTTATTTATTTATTATATACATGTCTAAAAAGTTGTGAATTGCACGAATACGACCAAGAATCACTAAGTGTCAACACACCTCTTTTGCGGTTTCCAAGAATCATCAACTGTAACTTTTAAAGCTCTAAAGCTGTTCTATTACGGAACCTTTTGAAATTTTAACCTATGAAAAACCAAGTCTTGATTATTTGCGCACTATTAACGGTTATGCTTATTTCATGCGACAGACAATACGTATGTGATTGCGATTCTTCAATTGGAACCTTTCCTACAACGGTAAACGCTACCCAAAAGAAAAAGGCTAAGAAAAACTGCGAAGACTTATCTTATCGGACTCCCGAAAACGATACTGTGCAAGTTTACGATTGTTATTTAAGGTAATTCAGTTCTGAAACAATACTATGCTGTGTGCAAGAATGATTCTAAAAACAATAAAACCATTTGCCCTCTCCATCGTGCTTACAACAGTCGCTTGTACTTCTACTTCTTCACGGAAAAACACAATACAAGAAGAAGACACGAAGGAATCAATCTCCTACGGTATTTCCAGGGAAGAGTCAGAACTAACGGAGGAACAGCAAGCTGCATTTGATGCATTCAATACCTTACAGACAAGCACGGATAAAATGAATCGCCTATACTCCACTTTTGCCAATACAAATCATCCTTTTTACCCTGCAGACACCAATTTCACCATTACACAGTCAGAATTCCTGACGTATATGGAGCAATTCGTTTTAAAAAACTGTCAGAATTTAAGTAAAGACATACGAGGCGAGCTCGCAAAAACTGCTGTTGCAGCGCAAGAGGTTTATACTGTTTTGTTTTGCAATACTGAATCCGAACATTTGAACGTTGAAAACGGATTGCCCTCATCTGGTACTTGGGTGATCCCCAATATTCTTGGGAGACGCGATGTGATTATGGTTTGGTAGTGTTCATCGAATGTCTAAATCATTGAACCTTTCAATTAATGGACCAACTTAGTACGATCCCAACCTTCTTCGGAGGAACCATTCTGTTCCGAGCAAAATAATCAAGAGGAAGAACAACCACTTGTAATCAATAAAATCTTTAAAGGTCGATTCTTGAGAAGTAATCGTTACGATATCCGTTCGTTTATCGATGTCATCAAGGAGCTTATCGGCATAGCGTAGCTTGTAGAATTTCCCATTTGAATTCTCTGCAATTTGCTTCAATAAATTATGATTGGCGCTCGTCTCGAGGTTTTCCAGCGAAATATCATTCACCACAAACGATCCTGATTTCTCGTAATTCTTTCCAGCGAAGGTTGTTTTTGCTCGCCAGTCGTATTTTCCTACGGGCAATTTCCCAAGAGACAAACGGTAATCAGCTGCTTCCTTCGCGAATGTATAATCAACCTTATCGCCTGCTTCATTTGTGAGTACAAAGGAGATATTCGGCTCGGTAATGCGTTCCAAAGAGGAGTTGTAGAATTCAGCGTTAATAATAACATCGTCATTCACATTAAATCGCCTTGGGAGATTGACACGCAAAGCATCTGTATTCTTCTTAACCACCAAATACTGGACACTTTTCTGAATGAGTTCGTTAAATCCTTTGTTGTTTTTGGTACGAGCGTACTCCATCAATTTCCAACGCCATAATCCTTCACCAATGAAAGCTCCTTGTTTGCGACTTCCAGAGGTGAAATACAGAATGGGATCTTTCTTCACAACCGATCCGATACGTTGTGTAAGCAAAACATCACCTTGAGAATTAGAGATGGACCCAAAGCGCACATTTATCGGTGGCCAATAGTCGAGCGCAGAGCGTAAATCAGGCGAGACTTCAAACAATTGAAAACCGCTTTTTAGCGCTGCCTGAACTTCGTCTGATCGTCTTGCCGAAGGAAGAGTTAATCCAATACCAAGTTCCTTGACGCTGCTTGCGCTTGAGTTCTTTCCGATAAGGTAAAGTACAGGAACCTTTGCATTCTTTACTTTTTGAAGGAAATTAATGTTTCCTCCCGGCTCGTGTAGAACAAGCAATGCATAATCTTCCAGATTTCCCGAAAATTCACTTGTAAGCATGGACGTTACTTCTACGTTTTCGTCGCGCTCAATGACATTTTTAACGGCAGCAACATCTGGGTGTGGTGCATTCGCAAGCAAAAGAATCTTGCTTCTCGAATCAATTACCTCTACATAAAATGACCATCTGTTGTTGTCGTACGAAGATTCATTCGCCAACGACTCAACTTTTACAACGTAGTTGACGAAGCCAATTTCTGTTGCTTCCAGCATCATCGAAACGTGTGTGTAATCCAGGTTTCCATCCGTGTACGTGATCGGCTTCGAAGCGACTTTCTTCCCATTCTTGTAGATCGATACTGAACTCGCCGTCTTCCCTACTCGCGATGCTTGAATATCAACTTCTACGGGGAATTTATTTTTGTAAAATGCAATATCGTTTACGGCTACATTTCGAATCACTTGATCTCTCTTGCTAATCGTATCACCCATTCCAACCGTAAAAATAGGCGTCAATGCAATTTTTTCAGCAGCATACGAAGGATCACTTCCTTTGTTGAAATTTCCATCTGAAATGAAGCAAATTCCACCAATGTTCTGGTTGTAGTATTGTGTGAAGAGTTCTTCAAACCCCAAGTTGAGATTGGAGAAATGATCAGAATACGTTGGTTCATCTGTTGAAAAGGTGTTTCCAATTGAATATTGAATAACCTCAAATTTGTCTTTGTAACGTTCTTCCAGTTTTTGCGTGAAACTCGAGATCTGCTCTTTCACTTTCGAGCTGTCTTTGTAATTCAAAACAGATGAAGAGTTATCAATGAGCGTGATGAATACAGGTTTCTCCGAGCGTTGTTCGACCGACTCTAGCAATAATCCTATCAGTAACACACCGATCACAAATAAGGCAAAGCTTCGAAGCGCAATTAATCCTCGTTTCATCCACGTAGAAATGTCTTCGAGCCCCTTTTGTTTACGGTAGTACCAAACTGCTACGAGCACTGATATCGCAGCCCATGGAATGAGCCACCAAATGGAAATATCGGAGAAAAATTTCATACGAGACCAAAAATAACAAACTTCAAGACACGAAGCGGAGTTTAGCTTTTTTTAACCATGATAGCTTTCATCTATTCAGGAATAAAAACGCCCCAACGATGCAAGATCTGTTGAGGCGTTATCTAATTTTGGTTTAAAACCTATTTCTTTTTCTTCTCTTCGGTGAAATTCTTCATTGTGTACGAAACACCTAATCCCAAAACAGATTTGAACTGTGTGCGAGGTCCCGTATTTCCATCAGCATCAGTAATACGAATATCATCATCGTAAATCAAGTTCCACATCAAGGAAGCAGAGAACCAACTATTCACTTTGAACGAGAACAATACTTCAGCATTCACATCGATATTTTCAGGGTTTTCAATGTAATTTGAGAAGAGTTCAAGCTTCGATTTCATTTCAATGTTCTTCACTAACTCTCGGTTGTATTTCATTTTGAAATATGCCCCGAATTCACCACGAAAGGTCTCCCCTGCATTTACGCCAAAAGACCCGGCTGCAGATAAGGTAGGATCGTTTACAAATGTCATTTTAGCTGCCAATGGCGAAAGGAAAGCAGAGAAATTATCGTTTGGCGTGTAGTCGATACCCAATGATAGATTGACGTATCCTGGCGCCATAAAAGTGGAAGTTCTAAATCCATCTGCATCAAATCCTTCGATGAATTGCGTTCGAAACGATCCTAACATAGATAGGTAGAAATCTTCTTTCAAACGGTATCCTAGATTCGTGGCAAACTCTAGACGGTCGTCTGTCTTTTGCAAACCATTACCAATGTTATTATCTAAATACTGCATTCCACCGAGCGCAGCACCGAGATCATTGTCCCATTTTAAATTGTCTTTCTCATATTTTGCTGAAGCAGCTATATAGCCTAAAAGTGCTATGTTATTTCGTCCACCGGAATTCCAGTTTACGAATGAACTTTGCGTACCATTCAATCCGTAAATTGCTTTCAGTCTCCAGTTTGAAGGGATTGTATCTTCATCCAATACCGATTCAAGCTGTGCTTGAGCATTTGAAAGTGAGAGGATTGCAAAAATCGCAACAATTAGATTCTTTTTCATGTTATAGGTTTTCATTTTTACGAGCACAAAAGTAGTGGACTCGTTTTAACTACAAGAGATTCCCTTTATTTTTTCTTCTAAAGGCGCCAAAATGTGGTTAAAACGTCGAATAAACCATCCCAAACAGTCGTTTTTTATTGTTACTTTCGTGGTCGAAACAAAGCAAATACAATGAGTAAAGAAGTTTATATAGTATCGGCCGTTCGAACGCCAATGGGAAGTTTCGGAGGATCATTATCAACCGTGCCAGCAACGAAATTAGGAGCTGCAGCCATCAAAGGAGCATTGGATAAAGCAGGAGTTTCTGCAGATGTTGTGAATGAGGTGTACATGGGGAATGTATTGCAAGCAGGATTGGGACAAGCTCCAGCGCGTCAGGCTGCAATCTTTGCAGGAATTAGTGAAAACGTTCCATGTACAACAGTAAACAAGGTATGTTCTTCTGGAATGAAAGCTTTGAGCATGGCCGCACAGTCAATTATCGCTGGAGATAACGACGTAGTGGTTGCTGGAGGAATGGAAAACATGAGTTCTGTACCTCACTATTTTAATGCTCGTAAAGCAACAAAACTTGGAGACGTTAAAATGATCGACGGAATGGTTAATGACGGATTGACTGACGTTTACAACCAAGTACATATGGGAGTTTGCGCAGATAAATGTGCTGCCGAAAACAACATTTCGAGAGAAGATCAAGACAACTTCGCTATTGAATCTTACAACCGTGCCTCTGCCGCATGGGATGCAGGGAAGTTTGAGAATGAGATTGTTCCTGTAGAGGTTCCTCAACGTCGTGGTGACGCAATTATCGTAGATAAAGACGAAGAGTACACAAATGTAAAAATGGATAAGATTCCACAATTACGTGCGGTATTCAGCAAAGAAGGAACAGTAACGGCTGCCAATGCTTCCACTTTGAACGACGGTGCTTCTGCCCTTGTCTTGATGAGTAAAGAAAAAGTAGATGAGTTAGGTGTTACTCCAATTGCGAAGATCGTTGGATACGGTGATGCTGCTCACGAGCCAGAATGGTTTACAACGGCACCTTCGAAAGCAATTCCGGTTGCATTGAAGAAAGCAGGTTTGTCTACTTCAGATATCGACTTCTGGGAATTGAATGAAGCATTTTCTGTTGTTGGAATCGTGAATACGCAAAAATTAGGATTGGATCCAGCAAAAGTAGACGTGAACGGTGGAGCTGTCTCATTGGGTCACCCACTCGGAAGTTCTGGATCGCGTATTATTGTTACGTTGATCAATGTATTGAAACAAAACGGAGGAAAGTACGGAGGTGCTGGAATCTGTAATGGTGGTGGAGGTGCTTCTGCGATGATTATCGAGAACATTTAAACACACACACTATTTTTTGGAACCTCAGTATCGATTTAGTCGTACTGAGGTTTTTTAATGCCCTATTTTCTTGCTTTAATAGTGTAAAGCTCTGCCCTATTTTTAAATTTATGCTGTGTTTTCTTGGTTTTTCGCTTTATTTTCCTTATAATAAGTATATGACAAAACGAGATACATACAATTCTTTAGTATTCTAAGTGCGAACAGCGCTTATCTCGAATCCATCCACTCTTATTCTATTTTTTTCTGAGCTTCAATAAAAATTGAATTACTCATTAGGCGCAAAACGATTTCGCTACCTGCGAAGTTTATTTGCCTTTGGATAAGAGCACGACGTAAACTTATTTTTTCACCTTAAAAACACACATTATGTTACAGACAGAAGTAAAAGAACCAGCAAAGAATTTAGGATTCAAAAAAATTGAATCAGCCGAAATATCTAAACAATTAAATACCGTATTATCGACGTATCAGATTTTCTACCACAAACTCCAAAATTTCCATTGGAATGTAGTTGGTGGAGATTTCTTCGATATTCACGACTTAACCCAAGAAATGTATGAACGAGCAGTAGATGACATTGATGAAATCGCTGAGCGCGTTCGCGTAATGGGACAAGTACCAATGTATCGAATGAATGATTACATCGAGAATTCCTTGATTAAGGAAAGTCAATATGATTTAAGCGCAGAATTTATGGTACGCCATCTGATCAGCGATATTGAATCACTTATTGAGTCGTTCATTGGTTTACACGAAGCGTCTACGAGAAATGGAGACCTTGGTGGAGCATTGATGGCAAGTCAGATGGTGAAAAAATTCGAAACGAACCATTGGCAGTTAAGTGCGTGGTGCGATAAGAAGTTTAAGTTGAGCTAATCAATGCTATGGACGAAACGAAAGACCTCAGAAATGAGGTCTTTTTTTTTGTTATTAATCTTTGTGAACTTTGCGACTTTGTGGTTGATTTTTCACCACAAGGACACGGGCTTGACGAAGTCAAGACACAAAGTTGTGTTTGTTTTTACCGTAAAGAACACTCAGATGCAGAGGTGTTTAACAAGCTAAACGGTGAGTTAAAGCTAACACTTGAACAACGGAAATCCTTGTGAACTTTGCGACTTTGTGGTTTATTTTTCACCACAAGGACTCAGGCTTGACGGAGTCAAGACACAAAGCTGTGTTTGGTTTCACCGTAAGGAACACTCAGATGCAAAGGTGTTTAACAAGCTAAACGGTGAGTTCAAACTAGCATTTAAACAACGGAAATCTTTGTGGACTTTGTAACTTTGTGGTTGATTTTTTCACCACTAGGACACGGGCTTGATGGAGTCAAGACACAAAGCTGTGTTTGGTTTTACAGCAAAGAATAATAAAGCACAAAGATGTTGGTTGAGCTACTTACTTCTTATACTCCAACATTCATTTAAACTATAGGAATCCTTGTGAACTTTGCGACTTTGTGGTTATTTTTTCACCACAAGGACACGGGCTTGACGGAGTCAAGACACAAAGCTGTATTTGGATTTACCGTAAAGAAAACTCAGATGCAAAGTTTTTTAACATGATAAACGGTGAGTTCAAACTAGCATTTAAACAACGGAAATCTTTGTGGACTTTGTAACTTTGTGGTTGATTTTTTCACCACAAGGACTCAGGCTTGACGAAGTCAAGACACAAAGCTGTGTTTGGTTTTACAGCAAAGAATAATAAAGCATTTATTATCTAAATCACTTTGAACTGGGTGACAAACTCATCTTCGATGTCGCGAAAGCTATTGGTGCAGTACACGTGATCGATGCTCTCCTTGAGTTCCTCGAATCCGAAGTTGAACTGAGCGTGGGTGACGTACAAATATACCTTTGAAGCTCCTTGAGATTTCAGTTCAGTCGCCAAGTTCTTGAACGTTCTTCCGCCATCAGCGAGATCATCTACAATTAAGCAGTCTTTCCCCGAGACATCACCTTGGATGCTAATAACGGGCTCACCGTGTACCCGCACTTTGTTCGAAGGAATCAAATCTGCTTGTAATTTTTCAGCTATGGAGTGCGTCGTTTTGTAGGCTCCGGCATCTGGACTTACTAAAACGGGTGTTCCAATCGCGTTATAGGCTTTTTCAACGAAATCAAAATTCGAAATCTCTTCCGAGTTATCAATCAATGCAAGTGAAATGGCGCTGTGCGGATGTAAAATTCTCACTTTATCGAACTGCATATTATTGATGAAACGCGAGATAATCTTCAAGTCGAAGGATTCTCCCTCATAAAAACGTCTGTCGGAACGCTGCCCAATCATACAATACAAGGTTAATACAGACGAACACGTTTTGTTGCTTGCGTTGAGCGCGTCCCACGCCTCCTTGATCGATGCTGCAGCGAACAAGTCCTCGTAACTATTCCCGCGTAGCTTGACATCCAAATTGCCATTTTCGACAATCTTTGCCGCTACTTGCCCATCTCTAAATTTCTTTACTTCGTAACTCATCTTTTCTCGTTTACAGACAATTATTCACTCTCTTTCTAATTTCTTCTAGATTCGTTTCAAGAAGAAACTCACCATTTTCATAGATTGTTTTCAACTCTCCTTTTTGCTCCTCCTCTTCAGATACTTCATCTACCAAAATATATTCATTATCAACCAAATCTACTCGAACGAGTCCTTTCGCTGACTTCTTCACGCCGTCATCAGTAATTGGATCTTTGAAAATCTCTCTTCGTTCCCCATTGACCACTACAGAAGTTGCTTTCATTGCGAATCCGAAGGTGTCACGCGTATTGAATTGATAGGTGAACGAACCGATTCCTAGAACCACATTCGTTGTGGCAAAGCCTTTTTCGGCCAAGCGTTCGCAAATTTGCTCTGCTCGTTCTGTGGTGATGCTATCTCCGTAAATTGCACCGATATGTGCATCCAACACCTTGAATCCTTGATCGTTTACCGTTCCACCGAATAAATCCCACAATAATTCCACTACTCCTTTCTCCTTTGGAGAATTTCCTCCAAGTGCTCGACTCTCGCCACAAATAATATCCACAGGATTGCCGCTATCAGGACGAATGACCAATTTTCCGTCACGTCCAAGTATTTCCTCTTTGATTTGTGGAAGGTACACCGTTATTACTTTCCATAAATCCCAGGTGTCGCTCACAACGGATAAAATTCCTTTTGGGTACGTTTTGATGAGCTCTCGGAAAGTGCCAATTTCATCGTCTTTCGTTCCAGCGCACATCACCGAGTGCTCTGTGGCATTAACCGAACCAACGACAAACCCTTCGGCGTGGTAGTATTTGCGCATTCCACTGATGACGGGTAAGGTATCCGATCCCATGAATACAGCTGCGTGTCCCATTCCCGATGCTTGCGCACTTTGAAGTCCTCCCATTCCACGCATGGAGAAATCATGTCCTTGAAACTCGATAAAACCAAGATTCTCTTTATCGGTTTTTAGCGCCCAATTGGTGAAAATCCGCTTGTAATTCAGCGCAATGGATGCTGATGTCATTGGTTGCCACAACATCGTCGACAAAATAGTTTCTAAGAAATTCGTTACCCAGTAAAACTCATTGTGCGTATTGACAACTGTCAGCATAGGCGTTCGGATCGGCACTTCTACTCCTTCAGGAAGCGATTTCACACGAATTGGTAAGAATTGAAGATCGTGCAAGGCCTCGAGGTGTGAGCTGTCGTAATCGGCTCCGAGATATAGTGTCAATTCTTCTTTAATTTCACCACAGACCTCCGCTTTCGGTTTCGAAAAGAAATTCGCTTCAAAGTAATTGTGCAGCCACTTCATGACATATTGTTGACCAAAAGAGAGCACTTTATCGCATCCCTTCGGTGCATATTTATTGCTTCTTGGCGTCCAGTTCGAGTAAACTTCTTCTGTTCCTTTTGGGTATTGAAGGTGATGTCCCGTTTTGTACCCGTCTGTTAAAAGTAATGCGTTCATAATTTCTATTTATTAATAAGTTGAAAGATATCTCGGTTAAGAACCTCTTCGATTGATTGAAAAAGAGGGACTTGCTCCTCAGAGCAAAGTGTTTCTATGTAGTGGGATTGATAAAACTCCTTTGGACACACGACCACGATTTTTTCGGACCGAATGTACATTCCTAGTTCAAGCAAGGAAATGGGTGACTTCGATTCCGCGTTGAAATTGAATAGAATTGCATCTGAATGTTTTAGTGCCTCCCACTCCCATTTAATGTGTTTACTCATTTCACTATCATTCAGATCTGCATGATGAACATTCGTAGGATCAAATAGATGATAGCGTTTTTCGAAAGTGTTGATGGCGCGCGTTCTCCAATTCATCCTATCACCTATCGCCATACTACCGGCTAAAAAAATGGATGGCTTTTCTAGCTTAATTGTTGAAAGTTCTATGTTTGAGGTAAACACCATTTATTCTTGTTTCTTGAACCAAATATAGAGACATAATTCTGATAAAACATAATGATTTGTGTAAAAAATACACTTAATGATACTATAGCTTGATTACCAACGGTTTAAGCTTAGAAAATTTAATTCCAAAAGAGTGGTTAAGACCTAATTTCTTCCCTTTTCGTTGGGATAAAGAACAGTAAGCGCATCACTTTGCCAATACTCTTTTGAATGAATATCGAGGACTGATAGTTTTCCTGTAAATGCCGCTCCCGTATCGAGATTCCAAACATTTACACGATTCCATGGTTGCTCCACTCCCCAATTGATGGTCGGAGTGTGTCCGATGTAAATTTCATGAAACAATTTGAGCCGTTTCGGATATGAACGTTCATCTTTTTGCACCTTTCCATGGATCGCTAGCGCAACTTCCCAGAGCGTTCGGTCCCAGAAATAATTCGAAGAATAGTGTTCCTTTTCTGGGCCGTGCATGGACGAAAATCCCGCATGAATGAACAATCGATTCTCATCATCAATGTAATAATGCTTCATTTTTCGAAAGAACTCGATGTGCGCACCGACTTGCTTTTCCGAAAAGCTGCGATAACTCTCAATGGTTGACAAGCCACCGTGCTTTAACCAGATAGGGTTCGGAATTCCGGTTTCGAGCCATTCTACGCACCACGTATCGTGATTCCCAAGAATGAAACAGCATTGGTATTCTTTATCTAGATCGATCAGGTAGTCGATAAGCTGCGCTGATTCGCTCCAACCGTCGACATAATCGCCCAAAAAGATCAATCGATCCGTTTTAGATATTGCTACGCGATCTAGCACTTGTTTCAGTCCCTGCAGTCCGCCGTGGATATCACCAATAACGAGTGTTCTATTCATTTTCCATTTTTAATCGATACATAATATCGCTTCGCAAAACGTATTTCACCCCATCGGTAACCGTTTTGCCTTCGTGTTTTAGTTCATGCCTGAATATCAATGCACTCCCCTTCTTTGGGTGAATGATTACTTCACCAAATTCCGTTTCACCTCCAGTAAAATTATCATTTAAATAGATCATAAAGGTGTACGCACTGAATTCTCTTTCATTTCGCTCGAATCGACCATCGCGGTGTTTCTTAAAACGTTGCTTCGGCGTGTATTTGTAGAATCGAAATAATTCATTTAGTCCAATTGCTATTGAATTTCCTAATTCAGATGGATGAAACGACTCTAGCTTCGACCAGTAACGTTCAGCGCGCTGGTTGTCCATATCGAGTATTCGCTCGTTGTTTCGAACGGTCGTCATCAAGACTTGTTTTCCGTCTAGGTTTACCTTCGCTTCTTCATAACCTCTGTCTTCACTAAATTCAATCAATACATCACATGCTTCTTCTGTTAAAAAGTTGTCGATGATGTAGATTTCGTCGGATATTATTCGCTTGTTCATCATTTCAGTTCTATGCAATTTGCAGGAACTTGATCCGTCAACCAAACTCCATTTTTAGATCGATAGAAAACATGTCCGTTCTCGACCATTGATTTCGTGTCAATTTTGAGAATGACGGGTTTTCCTCTTCTTCCTCCCACCTTTTGAGCTGTTTCAAGATCTGCACTGAGATGTACGTGCAAACGACTTTTGGGAATCAGTCCCATTTCTCGAATCGAATCCATGAATCGTTCTACTGTTCCGTGAAACAGAACATCTGGAGGCGTACTTGCTTTTAATTCGACATCTACTTTTACCGAATGGCCTTGATTGGCTCTAATTTTTGTTTGATCGTCGTTGAAAGTGAATCGTTTCTTATCATTTTGATCCACGACAACTTGCAATTGTTCAAAGTCGAAGTTGATTCCTTTTCGGTTGATTCCTTGGATCAATTCATCGACTCCAAGCCAACCATTTTCATCTAGCTTCACTCCTATCACATCCGGTTGATGTCTAAGAATGAGACTCATTAATTTACTTACTCGTTTAATATTTGTTTTCATACTAATTCTTGATACAGATGTTCGTTTTCATCATCGAAGCAAACGATAATGATCTCCTCAAATGCATCATAGTTTTTATATTTCTTAATTGAATTGACAGCAATTTTCGCTGCTAACTCCTTCGGGAACTTGTAAATCCCTGTGCTAATACATGGAAAAGCAATTGTTTTACAGTTGTGCTGCATGGCCAAGTCCAGACTGTTCGTATAGCACGACTCAAGTTTCTCGGACTCTTTTCTATTGCCACCGTTCCAGTGCGGCCCTACGGTGTGAATCACGTGTTGAGCTGGAAGATTTCCCGCTCTCGTTATGACCGCATTTCCGACTTTGCATTTGCCTTGCGCGTTTCGTATCGCTTGACAATCATCTAAAATTTGAGGTCCACCCGCACGATGAATAGCACCATCTACTCCTCCGCCACCGAGCAATGAGCTATTCGCAGCATTTACAATCGCATCCACTTGTATCTTAGTGATATCACCTTTTACGACTTTCATCATATCTTTTCCAATTTTGGAAGCGCCGATTCAAAACGTTGGATCAGTTCTTCAATGTCATTTTTTCTCGCTAGTACATTTAACCATTCTGATGGAATTTCTTTCAAGCCGTAGTACAATCCAGCCAAACCTCCCGTTACGGCTCCAGTTGTGTCCGTATCTTCTCCTAAATTGACCGCTTTTAGTGTTGCTTCCGTGTAAGAGTCTGTCGTTAAGAAACTCCACAAAGATGCTTCCAGCGTATGAAGAACATATCCCGATCCACTGATCGCTTCACGCGGTATTTTATGGATATCTCCCTTCAGAATACGGTCGAACCTACTCACTTCCTTTGGATTAAACTCACCTTCCTCGGCAAAGCGATTGATATTGGTTTTTAGCAAATCATACGCCTCGAACTTATCCATTCCTTTGAGTAACATGCGCGCATATTCGGTATATACAAAACAGGCAAACACTGAGCGAAAATGCATGTGCGTGATTGAAGAAGTATATTTCACCAATTCATAGCGCGTAATCTCATCGGATGAATTTCCCACAAAAGCCAGCGGAAGAATGCGCATCAGAGAACCATTTCCATTGTCGTATTCATCGTAACCTCCACAGGCAATCGCTTGGTGCCCCATTTCAAATCGAAGAATGGCGTTAGTAGTTGCAATTCCACGATCAAAAACCGATCCGTGAGGTGTCCAGTAGGCGTATCTCAACCAATTCAAGAATTTCCCAGCAATCTCCTGAAAATCAACCTTACCTGTTGATAATTCTTCCATCAAACAAAAAGTCAAGGAGCTATCGTCAGACCACGTTCCTGCAACTTGTCCGTGTGTTCCGCCTGCACACATATCATTTACAGGATCTGCATCCAATGATTTTCTTGAGCGAAACTCAACAGGAACCCCGAGTGCATCGCCCACAGCAACTCCCCAGATGGCTCCGTATAAACGTTCAGTTGAATTCATCGTTCTAATTCTTTAAAGCATTCGAATGTTTTTCCACTTTTTCTATCCAATACTGAAAAACGAATGTGTTCAAATGCATTTGCGTACTTCCCATCTCCCTTGAGGAAATGAGCAAAATATCCCGCCATGTCTTTTGGATCGTTTCGAAATACACCACAGCCCCATGCGCCGAGCACAATTCTTTTGATGCCCTTATCAACAAATAAGGCCAACATTTTATCGATTCGCTGAAGCATTGCCTCCTGAACCTTTGAGAGTTCAGAGCGGTTGTTTTGCAACATAGCGCTTACATTTACAGCCGGACTTGTGATCACATCTACTTTGTAGGGCTCCATCAATTCCATTTCGTCATTTCTAAAAAAGATGACATCTTCACTGTAGATCATGTAATCGGAATAGACATATGTTCTTCTCGAACGATTGAAATTATACATCTCTTGCATTTGATCGATGCTGAGATACAAACTCGACGAACGTGCTAAACTTTCTTCCTGAGCTTGTGCTCCACCCAAAAATCCACCTCCGGGGTTCTTTGCAGATGCAAAATTCAATACACCCACTTTCTCCGAAGAAGGATTCAATGCGCACGCCCCTTCCATGGTTGTTTCATTCACCACTTCGATAACCGTATTACGTCCTAGGTCTGTTTCAATGGTATTTGCGATTTTTTCAAGTTCATCAGGAGAATATAATGTTGTTTTTCGTTTACTCTCCTCTACCTCTTCTGATATATCGATTCGCTGTCCCTTCAACTCAAACCAACCTTTATCAAGGATTTGTAGGGTTTCACGCGCCTTTTCTGTTCTATTTTTTCTCATAACTTAATATGTCTCTCGTTTCCATTAAAGCAAATCCGAGTAGGTTTTCACCTCTCCATCTTTCAGGATGACTTGCCGCTTCGTGGTCCGCAGCTAGGCCAATTCCCCATATTGGATCAACTGGACTTGCTTCTACTAATATTCTATTTCCAGTATTTAATAAAAAGGTTTTCAACTCTTCGTTTTGCTCAAACTTCAACCTGTTTCCTTCCAGTACAATGTTATACTTTTCAGCATCCCATATTTCTGACTTAAATCCTTTGACTTTTCGTCCGCATTTCTTGGCTTCTCCTGGAGTTTTAGATAACAAAATCTGTTTCACCATGTCATGATCTCCAAAAAGCTCTGCTTTCTTAGCCATCATCCAATGTTCCGCTGACTTGTATGTGGTATTTTCGAAGACAAAGTCTTGCTCCCACCACTGGCTGAAACAGGATGCGGTTATCTCACCAGATCTACTTGGTTGATGCCCCCAGAAAAACAGGAAATTCGTTTGATTTTGCTCTTTTATTAATTGTTTTCTTGAGTACTTCATTTCCAAATAGATTAATAAATATTCCTTTTAGTGTATTTTTTACACAAAATTAATCAAGAAAATGAACCCGACAACTTTTTAAGTGTCTTTTTTACACAAAGTCTAAATTTGGAAATTAATTCCCTCCTCTTTCATTTGAAAGTAACGCTCATCGTTAAAGCGAAAAAGTGAGCCTGGACGGCCTTTTCCTTCAGAAATCTTCTCATCGAGCTCTGTTAAAAGATTCAATTGAAGAAATTTCTTTTTAAAGTTTCTCCTATCGATGTCCATGCCTAAAATGGCTTGGTAGAGTTTGTGCAAGTCAGAAAAAGGGAACTTATCATCGAGTAATTCGAAACCGATGGGTTCGTAACGAATTTTCCCGCGTAGACGTTTAATAGCTGTTTCGAGTATTTGCTCGTGATCGAATGCTACGGCAGGCAATTCATTCCAATTGAACCATTTGGCATCTTCTGCATCCGTTGAAGCGTACAAGTGAAAATCAGACTTCTTCACAAGACCGTAATATGCCACCGCCACTACTCTATTTCGAGGATCGCGATTGACTTCACCGAAGGTGTACAACTGTTCGAGGTAATCGACCTTCACACCTGTTTCTTCTTCCAATTCTCGTTCCACCGCCGTTTCAAGACTTTCATCTTCCAACACGAGTCCGCCTGGAATCGCCCATTTCCCTTGGAAAGGATCGTATTTTCGCTTGATCAGTAGAACAGAGATTCCATCTTTAGGATCGTAACCGAAAACAACCGCATCAACAGCCAATCGAATTGTAGGAAGAGACATACTCGCTTATTTTGTGTATTCAATACAATATTACAAAATATGACTTGCTTACCCGCATTGATAATGCAGAAACTCACATCACTTTACTCTATTGAGTAAGAATTAAAGGAAATCGGAAGGATTAACTGTCTTTTGCGTGATTAATTTGGGAGGCGTACGCGCACTCTTTCTGGGATTCTGCTCTCCAATCCTTTCTGCGTCATTTGCTCAAGGTATTTCGCATAGGCTTTTTTTCCTTGTTCTTGTTGCCCATTTTTCCAATAAGCATCTCCCAAATTGATATAGGCTACCGTTCTTTTTGGATTTACCGAAATCACTTCATTCAATAACGCAATGGCAGCAGAATAGAATCCATTTTGCTCAAAATAGTAACCCACATCGTTGAATTCCGCTATTGAGCTTTCAGTAATTTCAATGTTCTCAAGCACGAAGTCAACCACAGCTGTATTTGCGAATAGTGCAAGTGCTTCTTTATCGGCTTTTGCTTTTTCTACTTTTTCAAAAAATGGAGTGATTGATGGTTCCTCTCCACTTTGAAACCCCATAAAACTGTATATCTCAGTCTCCTGAGGAGGGCTAAATTCTGGGTAGTCGATGAGTGCGAGTTGTTTATCAAGTACCGTCCCAGAAATAGAAATACCGTTGCGATCGGATGTTTTAGAAAAAGACGATACCAATGAAAAGAGAGTATTGTCATCTGCAACAAATGAGTGAATGAATGTTTGATAACTGTTCCCCATTTCATAGGTATACGTTAAATCAAACCCATTTTCCAAGCATTGAAGCTCAATAGTAGGAAAATCATTTAAGCTATCAACAGGAAGCTTAACCGTTTGTCGATTATTTACCGTTACAGCTTCTAGATATACGTACTTATCCGAAAATTCTCGAATGGTGACATCCACTCCATTTACCGTACACGAAGCAATCTCCTTTGCGTCAATGACTTTCTCCTCAATCTCATTCGATTGAACCGTACTGGCTTTTGTTTCAACGCAACTTACAAGAAGAACAAGCGCAAAAAGGCTCGAAAGTCTAAGAAAAAACGTCATCTGTTAGAATTTCGCTTTCATTTTGTTGTAACGTCCTTTCATGTCTGTTCCTCGTCGGTTTACTCCATAATCGTCGAGAATTGTTTTCTCGTATTCCGCATGTTTGTCTCCCCAATCGCCTGGATTTTTAGAAACTGTAGGATTGTTCGTAAAGAACGTATCCAATGCTTTACCGAAGTCAGTTTTTACGTATCCAGGTCTGTTAATGTGATGATCAAGTGCCGTTGCTTTACCTAATTTAGACTTCAAGTACTGCTTTAACGTATAGCTGTAACCTTTTGGTTTAATTGGTAATACCTTATTCTTTAATCTATCAATAAAGTCCTCTACCTGTTTCGCTTGGAAGTCTTTATCTTGAGCAGCTTTTGCAATTGGTTCGAGCGGAGTACACTTCAATTTCTTCTTGAATTCAGACTCTTTAAATCCTTCTCGAATCTTCGTTTTTAGAGCACTACCGGTAATCTTGGTTGCAGCAGAATCATTTGGATCTTTGTAGTACATGGTTTTGCTTTCAACCGTCCAACCACAATCCTCGAATAACTCTTTGTATTTCGCAGGGTATTTGTCTTTGAATTCTTGAACTTGAATTGGGAATTCTCCTTTACCTTGTGGATTTACCGTCTTCTGCATTGCTCCAACCGTAAGAATTTCACTATCGTACGACTGAACAGAATCCAATTTACCTTCATTTTCGGACATTCCGACCAAGATTTCTTTCTCCTCTTTTGTCACTTTCTTGTCCTTAATCAGCTCATCCCAGTGCTTGTAATCTGCTAACTTCATCGTTCCCCAGAAAACAGGACCATATACTTTACCGTAGCGTGTACATTGGAATTGCTTATCGAAGTCTTTCTTACCACAATCACATCCTTTCTTCACTTCGAACCAAGCATCTTTTTCATTCAAGAAATGATTTCGGATTTTACTGTCATCTCCTTCGCCTACGTATCCTTTGTAATCAACGTATTTGGACTCGAAATCGCACATAGAATGCTCACTATGAACATCTACCAAAAGATATAACGATGCCTTTTTTCCTTCTGTCTTTTCTAAGTTTTCAGACCATTTCTTCTGCTTCTCCTCGTCCTTAGGAGCGAGTTTTACCTTTACAATGGCCCAATCTTCGAAATCGTTCTTGTTGGTAATATCTTCCTCTTTGCTAAATGCACCAACAACTGTTTCAATTTTTACAACTTCTTTGTCATCTACCTGAACCGTAATTGCGCTATTCTTCTTCTCAAAAAGATCTTCCTTACCTTGTTTTATATTGATCAAGGCTTTTTCATCTTGCAAGTGCTTTGTTTCTACAATGATGTACACTTCAGAATTGGTTGTCGCCTCCTTGATTTTCGTGAATTTCGCTTCTTTTCCTTTCTTTCCCGGTTTTGTGACTTTTACAATTTCACCGATTTGAAGGTACTTTGTGCTCTTCGTGCGTTTTACGTCTTTCAGTTCAACCCCATACTGAGCCGCAATTTTACTAAGCGTTTGTCCTGAAGTTGTTTTATGGTCGATTACAGTGCTACCCGAGCCTTCCACCATTACTTCCTTATCCTCACGGAGAGCAAAATAGGCTTTCGTCACTTCCTGTTGCAAAGTATCCAAAGGAGAACAGGCTGCTCTTACTTTTGGGTCTTCAATTAACTGAACTGATGGCATAATTATATTTCTTTAAGAACCAACTGCCGATTTTCATTCACAATCACTCGAGCAGCTGATTAATTCATGTATTTATTGTTGATAACCTGGGTTTTCTCCCGATGAGAACGAATCTGTCAACGCCTTTTTCACGTTGTGTTTGTCGCTATCCCAAAGCTGCGTATGACTCAAACTGTGAGCAACCATAGCGAGGTATGGAATACTTCCTGGTTTGATTTCCAACTCTTCATTGTTTTTATCTTCTTCCGTTACAAGGTTGGCATAGTATCTAGAAACAAGCGTGTGGTATCTCTCCAAATTACCTCTCGCCTCTTTCAATTGGTCATCCCAATCACCTACCATGATCCACTCCATTGTATTGATCTTATCAATAGCGCCTTGTAGAACTTCTGGATCGATGAACTGACTGATCATTCTCATTAAAATCTCTCTCAATGTATTATCGTCGGCTCTTTTTTGAACATCTTCGATACCTGTTGCAAACTTCTCGAAATCCGATTTTTTGCCTCTTGAATGATATGGATCAAGTTCTGTGATGTCAAAATCTTCAATTGTGAAGGCTCCATTCACCTGATTCTTTGGCGAAGTAGATGTATCATCAATCTTATCCAGTAAGCCATTTTCTTCTTCCAAGAATACATTATTCAAGAAACTAAGAAGGAAACTATCAGACTCATCCGTTGGCATACGTAAAATTCGGTTTACCAAAGGCATTAGGTCGTAAATGCGAACATCTTCCCATAACTCTGTCCAACCATATCCTCCGTCACGATCCGTTAGATTACCCGTTAGAACATTGATTCGTTGAATAAGAAGTTGGTGGAGATCATTAATGATTGACAAAAATTCCTGTTTCTCTACAGACACTTTTGCACGCGTACTGATGAACGCTAAGTTCTTTTGGATGACGTCCATAATGATTTCACCTTGAACAAGGAAATCTCGTGTAGCTCTCCAAACTGCGGGACCTTCTGTATGGTTATTTACAATAAATCCAGCGTCTTTGTAAACAGCTACTAAATCCATAGCCATTACTTCTTCAGCCGCCGCTTTCATGCGGTCAAACTCAATGAAATCTCCAATGAGATATTCCAGATTTTTCACTGTGTAATCCGCCACAATTCGCTGAGTAATGTCATAATCATTATGAACGTTGATGATTTTACAGTTCGGGTGAAGCTTCGTATGATTCAGCTGATGTTGCTCCTTGAAGAAAGGCGTTGACAAGTAAGTAACACTCTTTATTTGCCAAAACTCAGGGAAGTCAGCACTTTCAGCAATAATATTAGTAAACTGATTGATTACGTTTCCTCCGTGAGAGTGTCCCACAAGATGAAAATGCACTTCTTTCTGTTTCCAGTTTGAATACACACGCAATAATAAGTCATGTAAACGCTGCGCTCCTTTTGTTCTTTCTTCGGTACTGTTGTCTCCAGACCAGCTGAAATAACCATCATCAATGTGTAGATCGAGGTATTGAGGTTTTAATTCTTTGACACCTGCCCAGAAGTTATCTACCCCTTCCCAATATTCCTTATTTGCCTGATGCTTAAGTCCTGTGGTGTTTACAGGATCCGTAGTACCAGCCACAAATTGAACAACATCTTTCGGTGGTGCAATCTCACACATTAACGTTTCCGTTGTTCCGTCTTCAAACTCTAATTTGAACGAATTCCCCATTTCTTTTATTTTACAGGTGATTGTGCAATCACTTCCAATTCAATTTTCTCTAGATCTTTCTGTATTGTGTAATCAGAAAGCTTGTCATCTGGTAATACTTCTCCTTGGTAACGGAAGTCGTGCGTTTTATCATCTAAATGAATAGTGATCTTATCACCGATTCTATTTTCCGTTTTGATGTTCAAAATAACCGTATCACCTACTTCAAATTTGTCTACGCGTTTACCGCTAGCATCTGTCATGAAGTACTCAACCAATTTCTTTTCACCTGAATTCGCAGTAGACTGATTAGAAGTATTCGGATTCACAGGTGTTTCTTCTGCGAGGTGTTCAGCTACAATTTTCAGTTTCTCCTTGTGGACGTCACCTGAAATAACGAGATCTCTCAGAATATCATCTTCTAGCAGTTCTCCGTTATGTATAAAGTCGTTTTTCTTGTCTCCAAGATTTACGTTCACTTTTCTTCCTGTGATATTTTCGCTTTCAATAACCAGATACACTTCGCTACCAACATGCAGTTTTCTGACGCGGTAGCCATCCATATCTTCGAAATAGATATCGGTGATCTTTTTCTCTTCGACAAATACTTCAGAAGGAACAAATGTTTCATCTGTTGGAGCGATATGACTTAGGTTCCATCGCTTGATAAATTTTGCTCCGTAATCTTGTATGGCTGGAGAAATTGTCATGATGGTTTGCATCGGTTGATCTCCCGTTGCAATAAAGACTTCCTTATATTGAACAGGAAAGGCATCGTTGAAGTAATATGTTTTCGTTGGAGGAGCACCGAAGCCATCCTTATAAAAACATATTTTTCCTTCTTCCATCTTATCCTTTTCGAAGAATGTTTCATCTTCACTTTTCTTGGTCATCCAACGAAGGACTAAGTCTGTTTCTGGAGTGGTTGCAAAACGAACTGTAATCAGTCCGCCAAGAACTTCTGATAAAGGTTTTCCATTTGGGCGTAGCTGTCGCACGTAGGTGACGTCAGTCCATAGAAGCTCTATTTCCTGTTTTAAGACGAATAGTTTTGCTTGTACCATACTGTTATTAACTATTTCAACTTCGTAAAAGAAGTACTCTCTAAAATATTATAAAATTGATCGTCAAAGATCAAGTGGCTAAATCATTCTCGATTAGTCGTAATAGGTTTTGACGAACTAAATATAGTTAATCCCGAAGACATTTTCACATTTAATTGATCGAATTCAAAATTGGAATTCAACATTGACATGTTCAAACACAGATAAATACCGTATTCCGTGTACGGTACTCCCACTTAACCAACAGGTTATCTTAATAATTATTCTTAATTTAAGCCAAATTAAACTCCACAATTTATGAAGAAAAAATTCTACAACCTTAAACTCAAAGTACTTGCTACGGGTATTCTGATGACTGGTTTTGGTCTTGCTCAGACATCGTATACTTTTACGACTGGCGGACAAACTGGCTCATCCGGCCCGAGTCAAGCGACGATGGATGCAGCCTACTCTGGAACAAACCTTGACGGTAACGTAACCGTTACAGGTGGAATTCAGTATTGGACTGTACCCGCTTCAGGAAATTATAGTATTGAAGCGTTTGGCGCACAAGGATATGGTTCCTTTGGAGGAAGAGGGGCTCACATTTACGGTGAGTTCAGTCTAACTGCTGGAACTGTCCTTAAAATCTTGGTTGGCCAGCAAGCGCCTCCCTACTTGAGCTTCCCTGCTACTACTTACGATCACCAGTATGGTGGTGGAGGTGGATCTTTCGTTACAGATGCCTCTAACAACCCATTTGTTATTGCCGGTGGTGGCGGTGGAAATCACGGTACTGCATATGTTACCTCATGTGATGGACAAATCAGTCAAAACGGTGCTTCTGGAGCCAACGGTTCTCTTGTTGGTGCTGGTGGAACTGGCGGACAAGGTGGACTACAAGCGAGCAGCGCCGATGGTGGCGGTGGTCTTCTCACGAATGGTGATGGACTCGCTGGTGGTATTGCCTTTGTAAACGGCGGTGAAGGCGGATTCGATGAAGGATTCGGTGGATTCGGCTGTGGCGGCGGTACTAGTAGTTGGAACAACTATCGCGGTGGCGGTGGTGGTGGCTACAGCGGTGGCGGCGGTGCTAACAATTCTGCGTCATGTTGTCCTGCAGGTGGCGGCGGCGGATCGTACAATGGTGGTATCAACCCTGTTGAGATCGCAGGTGTTCAACTTGGAGATGGACAAGTAGTTATTACTTCTTTGTGTGCTCCAACTGGTTTAACTGCAGACGCTACTTCTCTGCCTGATATTAATGACGACTGTTACATCCAAGCATCAGAAGTTCCTGTTCCAACGGCTACAAATAGCTGTTCAGCAGGAATCCCAGGTACACCTGACGTTACCTTCCCAATTTCGACGGTAGGAACAACTGTTGTTACGTGGACATGGGATGATGGTGTAAACCAAATTTCGCAGACGCAAAACTTAATTATTTCAGGAAATGACGTTACACCACCTGTTCCAGATTTGGCAAGCTTGCCAGATGTATTTGAATCATGTGAATACGATCCAGTAGTTGGACCTTCAGCAACCGACAACTGTTCTCCTCCGATGTACGCTTCTCCGAATGTTACATTCCCGTTAACAACACAAGGACTGACAGTGATTACATGGACATATACTGATCCAAGTGGAAATACAACAACTCAAACGCAAAATGTAACTATTAATGATGATGTTGATCCAGTTTTGGATATGCCAACAATTCCAGATGAAGAAGGATGTTCTAGTGTAACTCCTGTAGCGTCTCCAACTGCAACAGATAACTGTGCAGGAACAATTGCTGGTGTGCCAGATGTGAGTTTCCCTATTACAACTCCAGGTGTAAATGTTGTTACATGGTCATTTGATGATGGAAATGGAAATGTTGTTACGCAAACACAAAACGTAACAGTTAACACTGTGGACAACTCTACTACATTAAGTGGAACAACAATTACAGCAAATGGTTCTGGATTATCGTACCAATGGATTAATTGTGATACAAACAACCCAATTTCTGGTGAAACGAATCAATCATACACTCCAACTGTTACGGGTGAGTACGCGGTAATCGTTGACGACGGAACATGTTCTGCCACTTCGGCTTGTACACTTGTAGATTTCACTGGAATTGACGAGTTGAATAGTGACTTGATCACGATTTACCCAAATCCAACAACAAAAGGAACGTTTACTGTTCAGTTTGATGGAAACATCGATGAATTGGTATTGATTGACGCTCTTGGTAGAACAGTTGATGTAAAATACGATGTAAATTCTGGTAAAGTTGACGGTTCGTCATTGGCTCCAGGAAAATACATTTTGAAAGTGATCACATCAAGTTCAATTTACACCAAAGGATTGGTGATTATCAAATAGTGTGAAATACCTTTAACGAATAATTGAGATGCCCTCTGCTTTTGTAGAGGGCATTTTTTTGTGCTATTCACAACATTTCTCCCCGTATTACTACCTGTTTTTAGGCTATCCGAAAGGTATTACCATTTGTTATCAGTGAATTAACATTAATTTCATCCAGTAACACCGATTTACTAAACTATGGAAAATTGGAAATTAAGCCTAATTGTAATCGCGGGAGTAGCATTTCTAACCGCTGTTTATTTCATTGTGAAGATACTTACCCAAAGAAGGGATGAACGAGATAACCCGACGGAATGAAGTAAAGAAATCATACGGACGAGTTTTACCACGAAGAAGACAAAGAAGTGTTTTCGGGAAACTTACTCGTAACTCTTAACTCCGTTCGTGAGCCATTTCCCCCAACGTTCATTATATGGATGAATGTTCTGTGTAACTTGTCCATTCATATCTACCAAAGTTTTTTGCTGGTTGCTCCATTCAAAAATCCCTCCGTACAGGTTTAGCACATTGGTATATCCTTCATCCAATAAATCCTTTGTAACCTTTCCACTTCGATATCCCACAGAACAATATACAATGATCGACGTATCTTTTGGAAGTTTCAGCACCTCCAACAAATCGATGTCTTTGTAGCCTACAAATAATGCATTCTCGATATGCGACACCTCATACTCCTCGCGCTCTCTTGTATCTAAGAAAACCGTGTTCGCTTGTTTTTCATCATCAACTTCACTGACAAGAATATACGGAGTATTGATCGGTAATCGTCGCTCCAGCATCCGTTCGTATTTCGGACTTTCTACTTTGTTGGTAAACTTACAGCTGTCAAAAACAGCCATAGACAATACGACCAGAATTGGCAATGGTAATTTCTTATTCATTTAGATTCCAATTATAATCCAAATACTCCAGCTCGGTTTCTTCCGTAAGCTTTACCTCCGAGTACTGATTAATGAACTCAACAAGTGACATATTTTCAGTGAAATCACCCGTAAACCAGCGAAAAATCTTCGATAACTTGGCTTTCTCTGTGCCAAGGATATTCTTGTTTTCATTCTTTAAAAAATACCGAACCTGATCCTCCAACTGTGCATCGAGCTTACTACCTACATACGCTTCATTTCGCAATTTGGGACACGAAACAGAGGCACAATTGACAGCAAAATGAATTCGGGGTTCATTAAAATCTTTTCGAATGATTCCGTGTTCTATATTATTAAGGTCATACGTTTCTCCATCGATATGGATAAATTTAATGTCCCACGAGGTGTTTATTTTAAACAACTTCCCTCCTAGTTCTTTGATCGACTTAACAGGATAATTGTCGATTATTAGTTCTACAGTAAACGCATTGTAGGCATTGATCCAATACGCTAGTTTTTCATTCTCAGTCCAATCATCCTGAGGGGCTTCCTGTTCCAGTGCACACAAATACGAGTGAAATTTTTCTTTTTCTTCGATAAAACCCTTATAATTAACGTGTCCAGCACTGTCAACATATTTCTGAAGCAGTTCTGTCCATGTTTCATGAGTTTTGTTTTCTTGCGCAAAAGCTAAACTACTACACAGTGAGAGAATCGCTGGAAAAACAATAAATTTGAAAAGTTTCATTTGATTAAATTACGTTAATTATTGGAAATATCTATCATCATCCCCACGCTTAATGAGTCCGAGTACATAGGACGGCTTATTGATCATATTCTTTCAAATTTGACAATAACTTTTGAAATAATAGTTGTTGACGGAGGAAGTTCTGATGCAACCATTTCAATTTGTGAGGAACGAAACGCAAAAGTGCTTTCATCAAAACCATCGCGAGCCATACAGCAGAATGTGGGAGCTGAACACGCCCAGTATGATTACCTGTATTTTGTGCATGCCGACACGCTTCCTCCCGATTCACTTGAAGAGGATTTGGTGAAGTGCATTGAAGAAGACATCGTTGCTGCGTGTTACAGGAGCACCTACGAAAACGCCTCACTCCTATTACGTGTCAATGCATTCTTTACGCGTTTCTATTGGTTGGTTGCAAGAGGTGGCGATCAATCTTTACTGATCAAGAAACAAGCGTTTTTCGACCACGGAAAATTTGATGAATCGTATGTGATCATGGAAGAATATCCATTGATTGAAAAATTAATGAAAAACAAGGAGCTGAAAATTTTGCCCAAAGGCATGCTGATCAGTACGCGTAAATATGATGATCGCAGTTGGCTTAAGGTGAGTCGAGCCAATTACAAGGCATTCCGATTATTCAAAAAGAACGTGGATTCTAAAATCATCAAACAGGTTTACAAAGACGCTTTGAGTTGATCTAAAAAGATTCACCTACGGTAAGATAGAACTGTAATCCCTCTCTACTTCCTGCCAGATCTACGCGCAAGTGATTCATAATTTTCTTGTTCAATTGAAAACGCAGTCCGGCTCCTCCTGAAAGTTTCATGTTATTCGAAAAGATTTCACCATAGGTGTTTCCAACATTTCCGAACGCACCAAACGCCACTCCGCGCAACCGCTTGTAAATGGGGAAACGGTATTCCGCTTGCATCACGGCAATATTCCGATCGATAAAACGTCTGTCGGCATGTCCACGCGCCAATTTCGATGACGACATATAAAAATAGGAAAAGAAAGGAGCGTCTCCCGCGATGGTTCCCGTCGTAATATTACTTGCCAAGATGTGTTTGTCGACAAATTCAAAATAATGACTTGCACTCACCTGGAAAAGCGAATAATTAAAATCCGACAAAGCGCCTGTTGAACTCAATTCTGAAATAAAGTTGATGTATATTCCTTTGGTTGGATAGAAAATATCGTTTCTCGTATCGAGTGAATACGTTAATCCAGCGGACACTAAAGCCCCACCATTCACTCCTGTCGGTGCGTCAGATAGCAACAAACTATCGCGGTTCTTCACACTAAATCGATCAAAATGTACACGGATTCCTATAAAACTAGATGGAATAAAACGATAAGACAAGGTATTGATTACGCGTGGAAAATCAGCGTTGAAGGTTTCGAGGTTTTCCTTTTTTGAATCGGAACCGACACCATAATAGTTATAGAAATACTTGTAGTATCCCAACTCCCCTTCCATTTTCCATTTTTGCTTGTAATACAACTCGTATGGAGCAAAAATGAGCACTTGCTTCTTCAATGTATAGGCAAATGACAGCAGAACTTGCGAAGGTCGAAACGAGCGCTCTTTCCCAATATTAAAACTAGTTGTTCCGAGTGCGCCAAACGCTAAACTTGTTTCAGGAAGATAAAACAGCACAGGAAATCCAGACACAGATGTTGGATGAAGTGAATCCGTAGAGGTAGAATCACGCTCCTGTCCAAAGCTATATTGAAATAGAAGAAAAGCTATTAAAACAAGTATGGGTTTTATCATCGTCATGAAATTAACGAAATTCATTTTCATGAACAGTATAAGTGATTTTGTATCTTTAACGTGAATCCAATACTTTAAGATTCGATGTGCTGTCAACTGAGCGTGTATCATCGATAGTTTAACTAAAACACCGATTAAATTGACAACAAAAACACCGCTCCAAGCACATGTACGTGATTCAGTAAAAAAGTAGTGAAGCAATTACTCATCATATTCGGGGGAATCAGTTTGATTTCCTTTCTTTTAACTGATTGTGAATCATCGGATCGTTCTGTGTCGCCCTATCCTTCTATCATATTCCCAGAAGACAACCCTTCCACGCAGGAAAAAATAGAATTGGGACGAAAACTATTCTTCGATAAACGACTTTCCAAGAATAACGAAATTGCCTGCGCCTCATGTCACTTACCCGAATACGCATTTACGGACCGTCTACCTGTAGCACAAGGCGTTGAGGGAAGAACAACCGAGCGAAATGCTCCAAGCATTTTAAATGCAGGCTACTTACCAACAGTGATGTTTGATGCTCACATCGAAACCTTGGAAAAACAAGTAATTGTGCCGATTCAAGAGCATACAGAAATGGACATGAGCATAAAGGAATTGCTAACAAAGCTGCGAAAGATTCCAGCATACCAAAAAGCTGCGAAATCAATTTTTGGGCGTGATTTTGACGCATGGGTCTTAACCCGATCAATTTCAAGCTTTGAGCGTAGTTTGGTGTCGCTCGATTCGAAATTTGATCGCTATTACTATCAAGACGACAAAGATGCGATGTCAGCATCGGAAATACGTGGATGGAAACTGTTTTCTGAGAAGCTGTATTGCACGGAGTGTCACGCTCCTCCGATGTTTACTACGTATGAAGCGCTCAACAACGGATTGTACAGTGATTATGGAGAAGATAAAGGTCGCTTTCGCATTCACAATGACTCGACTGACATTGGTAAGTTCAAAATTCCTTCTTTACGCAATATCACTCTCACTTTTCCCTACATGCACGACGGAAGCATTGGCAGTTTGGAAGAAGTACTTGCGCATTATTCCAAAGGAGGAAATGATCACGTCAACAAAGACAAACGTATTGTCCCATTCACGTTATCGAACACTGAAGAAAAAGACCTTTTGAACTTCATGAAAGCACTTACTGACACTTCGTATATGAAAGATTACCGCTGATCATTCCACCAATTTCATTCGTTCAATGAAGTTTTGCTTATTTCTACCCGATAACGGCGTATATCCAACGCTTGTTTTTACTCCTTCAGCTGAAATACGGACAGGCAGACTCACATTTCGAAGGTTTACGGCATAGCTCCGATGTGTTCTGAAAAAGAAATCTGGCAGGTCGGATAAAATCTCCTTTAACGGACGTGATGCCGTAATTCGTTCATTGAGTAAAACGATATGCGTGTACATCCCATCAGCTTCCAAACTTACGATGTCATTGACTTGAATCACGACATCTTCCTTGTGTGTGCGAAGCAAATATTGCTGTTCTTTTGACTCTTCGAGATTATTCCTGAGTACTTCCAAGCTTTGAATGCGATCATTGAGGTATTGCTGTTTTGCTTTCAGGCGATTAATTGTTGCTTCCAGATCGTTTTGATTGAGTGGTTTTAGCAAGTAATCGAAGGCAGAGAGTTTAAATGCTTCAATGGCATATTGGCTGTATGCCGTCACGAATACAATTTCAAAATTGAGCGGTCCCTGCAAAAAGTGATCAATTTCAAGTCCTTTATGCTTTGGCATTTCGATATCAAGAAAGAGAACATCCACATCGAGATCTTTCAGTTCATTCACACCATCTTTCAAATTGTTGGCCTCTCCTAGAATGGTCATCGACGGATCAATCTTGGTTAACAAGTGCTTTAAGATCAAACGAGGAGCTTCCTCATCATCAATAATATACGCTTTCATCTTTGTTTGTATTTAAAGGTGAATACCACTTCAGTTCCCAGTTCGTCGCTTTGAATGGACAAATCAATTGTATATGGAGCTGTTACTGAAAGTGTTTGAATGCGTTTTCTCAAGGCCGACAAAGCAAATGAATCATGATCGTTCGATTTTGACACAAGGTCGAATCCTACTCCATTGTCGGAAACTTTTAACGTAAATCCATCCTGATGAGATCTTGCTTCCAATATGATCTTTGGGGATCTTTTGGAATCCGTAAACGCATGTTTTATCGAATTTTCAATCAGTGGTTGAGTAATTAAGGTCGGAATAAACACATCTTCAAAATCACTCGAATCATCTACCTTTATTTGAAGTTCCACAGGTCTTGCAAGACGTGAGTTTTCCAACTCTACGTAGTTCTTCATCAGGGCCATTTCATCCTCAAGGCTGATGTATTCTTTTCCAGATTTTTCAAGAACATTCCGAATTAGGATCGCAAAATCACCAATATTCGTGTAGGCTTCATCTACTTTTCCCTGAATAACTTTCGCTTGAATAGCTGTCAACACATTGAAAATGAAATGTGGATTCATTTGCGAGCGAATCGCCGTTAATTCTGCATGCAGTGCACGTGATTCTAACTTCTCTTTCTGTAATCGCTCCAAAGTCTTTTTTCGCGCACGTTGAACGCGCCATTTTGTAATGAAAATCACCCCGGCAATTAAGGCAATTCCAATCATTGCAAAGAACCAAATCGTTAAGTAAAATGGTGGATCGACATAATAAGGAACGGAGATCACAGATGACGCCACTCCCGCTTCATTGACTGCTTTGAAGTATATGGTTCCCGAACCAATTGGAAGTCGTTCCATCCGAATTTCGCCGAACGGGTTATCGATTTCTTTCCAATTTCTTTCAGAAAGATCGAAACTGTAGAACACTTTCAGATGCTCACGCGACCGCAATGCACGTCGAATATTCAGTCGAAATATCAATTCATTATCTTCATAAGCTGACGAAAACACATCACCATTTTGATGGAAGGATGAATGTGAATTAAGGACAAATGAAATGACAGGTTGAACCAGTGAAGTTCGAGGAATTCCATCAAAAACGCTCACAGACTCATTGTGGATGAAAAGCATTTTCCCATCAAACTGATAGGCATCAACGGTATATTTTTCGTGAAGTCCATTGAGTTTGCTGAACGATCGTTCTAACGTACCATCCATCAAATGCTGAGTCACTCGTCCCTTGGAAAAAAGGAACAATCGATCATTTCGAAACGCTAATCCATTTAAGTCATTTTTGTTGTGAGTGTAAATCGCACAAACCTCCTTCATGTCTTCATTACACTGATAGACAACCTGATGATCGTAAATAAAGAAAATACGTCCATTTACATATGTAAGATGACTGATTGTCCGATCGCTGTCAATTGCCTCAAATGTGACAGGAATAACCTCATGACTTGTCATACGAATTAAAAACAAGCCATTCTTCGATGAAACCAGTACCTCTCCTCTGTCCTCCATCGGCAAAATAGAAATCACCCATCCAAGTTCTGCGATTTCTGTAATCTGATTTTTGTCTGCGTACTCCACACCTTTACGCGTTCCTAGGATGAGTGCGTCATGGTACAGCGCCATCGCTTTCACCGACGACATCGCACGTTTGTCTTTCACGGAAAATGATTGGATATCAATCATATACAAATCGTCGCAGTACACGAATAACTCAGATTCATCAGGCGAAAGCTGCATAGAAAGCACTTCGCTTCGCAAGCCCAGCTCAAGCACATCAATGTGATCCCTGTATAAATCGTGACGAAGAATTTTGCCGGCATTAGTTCCCAAATAAATGTATCGTTTCTGATCGAAGGTCGATTGAATGATGTTCTCGTGATCCAAATATGCCGAATATCGCTTTCGAAAAACATTCAAGTCAGGCATAAAAATCAAACCATCTGTCATGCTTGTAGCGAGATAGCTACCTTCTTGATCTTTTCCGAAGTGCGTTATTTGGATTTCAGAAAGAAGTTGATCACGCCATTTTCCCTTTTTCGAATAAAGGTGGATTCCATTCATCCCACAGACAGCAATTTGATCATCTACGAGGGTCACATGATTAATCTTTCCTTCGAATGACAAAGAATGTCTATTAGCCCCATTTCCATTTACAACATCGCCCACTTCCACAAAGGTTCGCTCACGATCAAAAAACAGATAAGAAGTATGATCTCCTCTCAGAAAACGACACGAACTATTGACGGCGAACGCTTCCTTAAATGAAACAGACTCATTCGATTGTAAGTTTACTATTTCGGTTCGATCATCCTCTAAACTATTCAACAAGTACGGTTGATTATCTACTTCAAAAATGGTTCGAATGATGCTGAATTCTCGTAACAACTTCACCTCCAAAGTCGTCGGGTTTATTTCAAAGAGATTGGTTTCCGTATACATGAAAAGGCGATCGCTCATGAGGCGCAGCGCCGTTAAACCACGAACGGTATTGCTGATTGGATGTCGAATAAGTGAATCATCCTCCATGTAGTAAATGTCTCCATGGAAAGAATTACACCATAGTCGTCCATTTTTATCAAACACTGATGTCGAAATAGAAACACCACGTCCTCTGGTGGGAAAATGTCGAAAATTTACCCCATCAAAACGATACAGTCCAGCATTTCCAGACACAAACAACTCACCATTCGGCAATTGATTCCAATTATAGCAAACAGAAGTTGGAAATGAACTATTGTCCTCATTGTACGTGATCGATTGAACATCCATTTGTTGTCCGAACGACAAAAATGAGAGCAAATAGGAGACAAATACTGAAATGAGAAATTTCATAAGCGCAAAGAAACAGTTTTTTGCGTGATGATTTTTCACGCAAAAATATCATTCAGAAAGAAATTGAGACGTTCAGAAAGAGTTTTTGACATTAGCGGCTTTCTATTCAGAAATTTGACCTGAACCAATCAAAATAAACATGAAAGTTACCCCCTCAATTATTCTCGTAACCTCTCTGTTCTTATCAGGTATTAGCTATGGTCAACTCAACCGCAGCTTAAAAAACAAGGTAAAGAGCAAAGTAAATGCATCACTCAATAAATCAGAGGATAAATCTGAAGACTCCCCTTCTTCTGAACCATCAAGCGCTGTGTTTTCTACTTCCAAAAATGACAATGGAGAAATACGCACAATTACAGAACAGGAGTTAAATGAGAATCCCTATTTGGATGAAGATCGATTATTTGTAACACCAGATGGGCAAATCATTGTAAAAAAACTGTACCGACAAGAAGCTTCCGACCGTATTGATTTCTCTGGCGTGTACTATCTAAACACACTTGGTTTAGTTATGCCATCCAGTCACTTCAGCAGCGATACAATCAAAGCGTTTACGGGGTTCACCATCGATTACTCTCCAGATGAATACACCATGAATATCTATTGGGAGAAAGATCGCGTGAACAACGCCGTTATTTTGGATCGATATCAGAAATCAGCGGATAAAGGGAATGTGATGTTTCAAATGGGCATGTTAGGTGGACCAGAGTCCTTTTACAATGCCGAATGTGTGTTGTTGGAACCTGGTGTTTTCCTTATCGGAGCGAATGTTTACCATAAAAATGACGAAGTTGGTCACCAATGGATGAATGATGTACAGCCTCAAAGCTTTGTAATCGCTTCCAAAGACACGTCGAAATTCAGAGACTACAATAGTAATCCAGAATACACATCGAAAGTAGTGTTTGAACGATTTGATGCCTTGCGGCGCGTTTGGAAACAAGGAGAGATCGAAGATGCGAAGCCGCTACCTGCTGAAGGAATGAAAGACGCGAAACTAAAAGCGGAAGCCTTATCATTCATCAAGAAAACTGCCGACGCTTATGGTTGGAAGGAAACAGTTGAATACGCGTACATCACTTCTACCGATTGGGATGTCCGTATGAGTGCACTCACTGGAAAACCACTAACACGTTCACTAAAGTGTATCGTCGTGATGAAAACACCAGATGGAAACTACAAACGGGAAGGATTCTACATTGGGCAGAAATACACTGGTTCAGCCTTCGGTTCTACTTATATGCTTTACAATGATCAGCGTATTTACTACGTAACCCCGAAAGAAGCCTTCAAATACAAATAATCTCTAAAATCAACCTCTAATGAAATTTACATTTTTCAATGTGAAGTTAGTTTGTGCTGGACTTTTTCTAACAGCATTTACTACGATGAACCATGCACAAACGGTAAGTACCCTAGCAGGATCTGGATCGAGTGGATCAAATGACGGTGTTGGCACATCGGCTAGTTTTAACAATCCTACAGGTGTATTTATTACCAGTACAGGTGAGTTATACGTCTCTGATGGTTCTAACTACAAAATCAGAAAAGTAACCCTTAACGGCACCACTACCACGGTTGCAGGAACTGGAAGCTTTGGACATACGGACGGACCTGCAGCATCCGCACAATTCAAATATCCTCATGGAATTTGTGAAGATCCTTCTGGTAATGTTTATATCGCTGACATGATTAGCTATTCGATTAGGAAAATCTCTCCAAGTGGTGTTGTATCCACTTTCGCGGGGACAGGAACCTCAGGTTTTGTTAACTCTAATGCTCCCAATGCTCAATTCAATCGTCCTCAGGGGATTTGTATGGATGATTCAGGAAATCTATTTGTTACTGATCGGTTCAATCACTGTATTCGAAAAATCAGTACGAGTGGTCAAGTGACAACATTTGCTGGATCTGGTGTAGGTGGTTTTGCCGATGGTACTGGGCCAAATGCACAATTTCACTTTCCTTCAAGTATTTGTATCGACTCGGCCAACAACCTGTATGTGGGAGACGAAGTCAATAACCGAATCAGAAAGATCACTCCCGCTGGTGTTGTGACCACTTTAGCAGGTACCGGAGCAATCGGGTCCAATAACGGGCAAGGATCTACAGCAACTTTCAGCAGCCCTAGAGGTGTATGTATAGATGCGGATGGAAATGTATTTGTAACGGATGCAGGAAACAACCTGATACGGAAAATAAATACCAATGGATATGTATTCACCTATGCTGGAACTGGTAATGCGGGATCAAATAACGGACCTGCGAACGTAGCTAGTTTCAACAATCCAGTGGGTATTTCCATCGACAATGCAAACAATCTTTATATCGGTGATAGAGATAATCATCAAATCCGTAAAATTTCTCCTCCTTGTAGCCAGACCGATGCCTACATTTCTCAATTAGGATGTGACTCGTACACATCTCCTAGCGGAAATTACACCTGGACACAAAGTGGAACTTACACGGATACCATTCCAAATGCAGTAGGATGCGATAGTGTGATGCATATCACCTTGACCATTTCGAGCGTGTCTGACCTTACAACAACTATTAACGGAATTGATATTACCGCCAACAATAGCGCGGCAACTTACCAGTGGATCGATTGCAGTACTAACACGAATATCACAGCAGAAACAAGTCAAACATTTACGCCATCGAGCAACGGAAGTTATGCGGTAGAGCTTACAGAAAATGGATGTGTTGATACTTCAGACTGCGTCGTAATCACAACGGTTAAGCTCGAAGAATTGAATGATCAGAAGGTTTCGATTTATCCCAACCCCGTGAAAGGTTCTCTGAATGTTCACATCACGAATCAAGCTGAAATACAATCGTTGAAAGTGATTTCAGTTAATGGTCAACTTATGTATTCCGATAAAAACCTTAACGCCTCCGCTATTCAAATCAAGACCGAAAGCTGGGAAAGTGGAGTTTACATACTTACTCTCACGTTTAAAGATGAGATACACACTTTAAAATTCACCAAATAAATACAAGGACATGAAGAAAATTTACACAACCGTATTCGTCACTGCGCTCTCCTTTTTGGGAACTGCTCAAACCATTATCTACGTGGATGCGGATGCTAGTGGAAATAACAACGGGACATCTTGGGTAGATGCCTACACAGATCCGTATGTAGCGCTTTCGAACAACACAGCAACTGATGCTGAATTATGGATCGCCGAAGGTTTCTACTCTACAAATTCACAAACACAATCGTTTATTATCGACGATAACGAGCACATTTACGGAGGATTCAGTGGGTCTGAAACAGCACGTGATCAACGCGACTTCAGAAACAATGTGACAATTTTTAGCGGAGATTCTGGTTGGAACGATGGTGCGACATACCCTGGACAGACAAGCAACTGGGCAGATAATTCTGAACATGTCATTGAAATCACATCATCGATAAATGTGATTATAGATGGAATTACGATTGAGAATGGGTTTGGAACTACCTCTGCAGGCGGTGCCGTGTATGTGTCAAGCTCATCATTAAGCGTGTTGACCATTCAAAATTGTACAATTCGAAACAATGGTGCACTCAATCGCGCGGGAGTATTGTACTATACCGACTCACCGAGTTCCACTTTTAATTTTTTCAATAATATCGTTGAAGAGAATTACAATTTAGGAAACGATGCATACACCATTGAGTATAGGCTTTCCAATGGAAACGGTGGAATTTCTGGTGTAGGACATATCGTCAACAACCTATTCAAAGCCAATCTTTCCGATTCACCGATTGCAGGAGGCATTTGTGGTCGATTTACGAATCTGGGACCAGGAACTCTAGACGTTTATCTTGTGAACAACACGATTATTGAAAACCCACATGGAAATGCGGTTACTGCACCTTTTGCTTATGAGTTTGGCTCCCTTAATGCGGCAACAAATTTATTCATCAACAATAACATTTTGTATAACAACTCGGGGGTCACGAAAATCATGGGAGTATCTGGAGGAAGTTCTTCTCAAGTCAATTATTCTACCTCGTACGAAAACGTTCAAGATTTTGCGGATATGGAAGGACTAACCAATACGCACGTTGTATCGAGTGCACCTTTTGTAGACTACGCGAACGGGAATTACGCGCCTATTTCACAATATCAAACGACAGGAAGATACCAGGCATACAGCTCAAATTACCCAACGTATGATTTATTAGGAAATCCTCGTTTGACCAACTCAGGACAAATTGGAATTGGAGCCATTCAAGCAACAGGAACAACTTCTATTTCTGAATTGAACGATGTGACTATCTCTGTTTTTCCAAATCCAGCGAACGATGTCTTTACAGTAGAATGGAAGGAGTCTTCAACAGGAGAAATCACCTTGGTAAATGTAGTTGGACAAGCTGTAATGAATCAGAAGATTGACGGAACAACTGTTTCATGTGACGCATCACAATTGGAATCAGGAGTTTACTTTGCCATCATAGAATTGAATGGCGTAACGTATACGACCAACATCACTCTGCGCTAATAGATGTAAACAACTAAACCTGAAGGCAACTGCATTTTTGTAGTTGCCTTTTTTGATTTGAACATTCGAATATAGCAACGAAAATAGAACCTCACTTCAAAAATTACTTCCCTCTCTTCTGGCGTTTGTGATACGTCTTATCCCCTCTTGTTTGAGGCTTTTTGTATTTCTTCTTGACTTTACGCTTGTAGCTACCGCCCTGATTCACTTTCTTATTCTTCGCCTTCTTTTCGTGAACTGCAGCGCCTAATTCACGCTTCTTCTCGTTCCGATTGTGGTCCTTCATTTGCTCCTCCTCAGGCTTTTCTTCCAACAATAACTCCTTGGAAATTTCCACCTCTTTAGGAAAGTCAATTACGGGAATTTTGAAGTCCATCAGCTCTTCGATGGCCGCTTTCCATTTCATTTCCTTCTCCGTAGAGAACAAAATCGTACGACCTCTTTCCTCTGCTCGTCCTGTTCGACCGATCCTGTGCATGTAGTTTTCAGGGAAATTCGGTGTATCGAAGTTGATTACGTGCGAGATTTTATCCAAATCCAATCCACGCGCCATGATGTCTGTAGCAATCAATATACGCGTATGACCTAAATCAAAATCTTCAATGGATTGAATTCTAAAGTTTTGCGATTTATTGGAGTGGATGATTCCGATTTGTCCTGGAAACTCCTCCGCAATCTCTTCGTAAATCTTATCAGCCATGCGCTTATGAGCTGAAAACACGAGCACTTTGGAGAATTCTTCCGTATCAGAAACAAGGTGTTTAAGCAGGTTCAATTTCGTATAGAAATTTTCAACTAAGTAGGAAGATTGCTCAATATTATCCAAGGGCGTTCCACTTACCGCAATGGAAACCTTTTCGGGGGCAACAAAGAAATCGTCGATCAATTCATCTACGTGATCCGTCATAGTCGCCGAAAACATGATATTTTGACGTTTTTCTGGAAGCAATTCCATGATACTCATCAACTGCGGGCGGAACCCGAGATCAAGCATCACATCCACTTCGTCGATCACTAATTTCTTAAGACCTTTTGCCGCAAGAGATTGTTCCAAAATCAAATCGTATACACGTCCCGGTGTAGCCACGACAATGTCGCACCCTTCCATTAATTTGAGACGTTGTGTTTTGATATTGACTCCTCCGTAAATTCCAAGGATTCGAATCGACACGTATTCCGTCAATTTTTCCAATTCATTCACCACTTGGATAACCAATTCACGCGTAGGAACAAGAATAAGTACTCGTGGATGTTTCTGATCAGAAAACTTTAAATCTTGCAGAATTGGGAGAGAATACGCCAAGGTTTTTCCCGTTCCCGTTTGTGCAATTCCAAGCACATCTTTCCCCGATAAAACAACCGAATAAGTTTGCTCCTGAATGGGCGTAGGAGCAACAAAACCAAGGTCGTTAATTGCGTTGCGTAATTGCTTCTTTAGATTGAATTGATCAAAGGATGACATGCCGTAATTTTTGACAAAGGTAGGATTTAGTTTAGAGAGACGTTTGATTTTGGTTCAGAGAGTTTCACCTGATCCCATTTATACGTCAAACGCTCCACCTTCGCTTAGCGAATCACATCACAATTTTCAGTCATTTGGTTCATGCAACTTGTCATCCATCAAACAACATCAAAGTATACCCAATGTCCGAATTCACGCAAAAACTTTCCCGTTTGATGCATCACTTTCCGCTTCTTCCCTTCTCTGAAATGTGCCTTAAACTCTACAATTCCTTCGGAATCCTCTTCTCCACCATCAACTGTTTTGATGATTTCTAACTTAAGCCATTTGACTGATTTCGCCCAAAGGACCAATTCATTTTTTCGCGCCGATTTCCGCGTCATCGAGTGGTGACTTTCCATTAAATAATCACCGTTAGCCATTGTAAATGCCGTATAGCGAGAACGCATTAAGTCTTCCGCCGTTTTCGCATTGATAATATTTTGATGGGCCTTCCCACAACAATGGATGTATTCCAACGGGCGACCACACGGGCAGTTTTGATCTTTCTTCACGTGAATCTGTTTAGTGATGTCGGTGAAATTACAAGAAATAGTTAAAAATCAGTTGAGAACTCGACTGAAATCACTTAGTTTTGGAGAAAACTACAGGAATGAAAAACGGATATCGACTCCTCTTAATGGCATTTATCGCTACCAGTGCATTACTTTCATGTAACAAGGACAAAACATTGTCGGAGTGTAATTTGGATTACTGTACACCTGGAGCAGTCAGTTATGAGAATGATATCAAACCGTTGATTCAGCAATCGTGTGCGACCAATCAAGGTCCAGGAACAGGCTGTCACGATGCTTGGATTTTCAATTACGACAACGTAAAAGCAAAAATTGACCAAGGAAACTTCGGTGCTGTCATTTCAGATGGCAGCATGCCAAAAATCCCGAATAACTTCGGGATTGCGCCACTTACTCAAGCTGAGATTGAAATGTTTGAGTGCTGGATTTGCGATGGGGCGTTGGAGAATTAAGAGCTAGGGGCTTATTTATCTTCTTTTACAAGTAGAGTGATCACGTTCTGAATATCATCCTTGTACTTTTCTGGTGCCTTATTCCACAGATCTAGAAAACGTTGCGCATCTACTTTTTGTGGGTTCGTTTCTACAATCTTCACGCCTACCTTAACGATGTATGCGTCTTCTGGGATGGGAATTAAATCCGTACGGAATTCGTTTAGATTGTTTTGATTTACAATTTCATCACCATAACCAATGGAATGCAATTGAATTAGTGGTAGTGTAATTTGATTAGCCGTTGTATCCTTAACGTAAGTAAGGTGCAATTGAATCGAATAGTCAAATACAGATGATTTTCGAGTCGATTTTGCCTTCGATGCAAGTAATTTGAAATCGGAAATAGTATAATAGAAGTAGTTTAGACCGTCAACTTTGTGCGGAGTCATTGAAATATCGAGCCCATTATATTTTGATTTTCCATTGTCAATTTCACGCGTAAATTGAACCGTAGGTAATTTGCCTGTTCCACATTCAATGAAGCTGTTCTCTTTTTCGTATTCTCCACCAAACTTCTGAATACGCGCTTCCAGAATATTTGAGGTGATTTTGTACCCGAGTGAGAAGATTTCTTTCACAACATCAAGCGCAACCCCAGTACTCGCTTCGCGAATACCTATACTCTCAACTGGAAAATCGCTGGTGTCACTCTCTTTAATTGAAACATCCGAAGCGGACAATTTCAATCGAACGGATTCTTTAATGTTTTTTTCTTTTGCTCCGCCTTTCTTATACACCGTATTTTGGCTATTTGCGAAGAAGGTAAATGTGATAAATGTAAACATGATCAACTTTTTCATGGTGATTAAATTTTAGTTGATTCAAATGTACCTCGAAGCATGATTCATTCTAGCAGCGTTATTCCTGAATAGTTCTAGAGGATATTTCCTTAGGTCAAAAAGGAAAAAACCTGTAAGTTATTGATTTGTTTGTTTTTAAGTTGGATCAGAAGTAGTTTGGAGGAAACTTTAAAACTTAAAATTATGACATTTAATTTAATCAAATCAATTGGAGGTGAAGTAATTGATTGGGAAATAGCAAAAGAGCTAATCAGTAAGTACAACACCCATATTGGCAGATGGAGAGGACAGAATGATGTTACTCTTAGTGCGTTTCGAATTGAGCTAGGAAAAATTGGGCTCTTAAAGGAAGTAGAATTAGAGGGACCTGAAGCAAAGTACTTATTAATTGTCCCTGGGTACAATGATGGTACTGTTCAAGCTCCAGGCACGACTACAACGCCACGCAAAGGGTTTACAACAATATTAATGGGAGTCGATGAGAATGATAACATTATTAGAGACGGTAGCTTTAGTATGTTGGACTTTCTTGATACCATTCCTCCGAATAACTTAAACAAGATAGACGGTAAGCACCTTCATGAACTGTAAAATGAAAATTACCAGATTTTCTTACCTTGGGTTATGATTAGCCCAAGGTTTTTGATATACCTAATAGTAATTGGAATAGGATTACTCTATGGGCTAATTCATTTCAGTAAGCTTCGCTTGCATTTCAAAATACTCACTTTTTTCCTTGCTCTAGTCTTTTCTTCTGAGGTACTTTCTAGAGTCATTGGTATGCAAATGAATAGCTCAATGCCAGTATACCACTTTTTCATTCCTCTTGAACTTATTATGCTGGGATTATTTTACTGGTTAGCTTTTAAAAAATCCTACAGGTTGATATTGATAATTGCTCTAACGGGTTGCGTAGCTTCCGTCACCAACAGCTTTTTACTTCAATCGATAACTGAATTTCCCACATATTCGTATCTTTTTTTACTATTGTTCGTGATCTCCTTGTCTATGATTCATTTACTCAAAAGCGCAACTCAGCCTACAATATTTAGATTCAGTCAAATCCCTGTCTTTTGGGTGAACGTGGCAGGTCTTTTATTTTTTAGCACAACCCTATTTTTCTTTGGGTTTAAAAACATCTTCAATTTTGAGAATGAAATTTATGGATGGATTGTTTATGGAATTACCATATCTACTTACCTACTATATTTTTATTCGATCGTACTTGAAAAAAGAAATGAACTATGAATTCTGAAAACATTGAATATTGGGCACCAATAGTCACCGGAACTCTCCTCTTCGGTCTCCTCACCGTATTCATCATCTACTTCATCCTACTCTACCGAAAATCGCAAACAAAACTGCACTTTGAGCGTGAGCGACGTAAACGTGAATTGCTACAAGCTGAAGTTGAAATCAAGGAGCAAACCTTGGTCAATGTATCACGTGAAATTCATGATAACCTTGGTCAGGCAGCGGCATTGGTAAAAATCAATTTGAATTTAATTTCGAAGGATATTCCTGAAGCAGATCGCGAGAAAGTAATGGAATCCGCGGAGTTAATGAAAAAGCTCATTGGTGATATGCGCTCACTATCTCAAAGTTTGAATGGCGACAACATTCGTCGGAAGGGATTCATAGCAACACTGCAAAGTGATGTAGATCGTATCAACAAAACAGGTTACGTAGCGGTAGAATTTGAACATTCTCCAGAGAGAGTTTCATTGGAAGCAGATCAATTGATCATTCTCTATCGCGTAATTCAGGAATTGTTTACAAATACGCTCAAATACGCCAAGGCATCGAATGTTCATCTTAAAATTAGCGAGGAAGGGAATCAATTGAAGGTATTTTATTCCGATGACGGCATTGGATTCGATTATCAGGCAGCACTGAACAAGGGGTCGGGTCTATCAAATATTAAAGATCGTTGTGCAATTATCGATGCGAAATTGTATTTTGAAAGCAAATTGAATGAGGGAGTTAACGTTCAAATTGTCCTCGAAAAGCCACAATCATGATTCAAATAGCCGTTGTTGATGACCATAAACTCTTTCGCGCTGGACTCATCAACCTGGTCCTTTCTTTAGGTGATGAATTTCAAATTCAACTACAGGCAAATCACGGAAAAGAACTGCTAGATTCGCTTCAGAAGATCGATCTGCATGAAAATAAATCGCTTCCTGACTTAATTATTCTCGATGTCGACATGCCTATCATGAACGGGTTCGAAACCGCCGAAAAGCTCAAAGAATTGTACCCACAACTCAAAGTTTTGGTATTAACAATGATGCAGGATGAAACGACGCTCATACGAATGCTTCGTTTAGGAATTAAGGGATATTTGAGCAAAGATGTGGAGCCTGCCGAATTGAAACAAGCATTGCTGAGCATTCACCAAAAAGGATATCATTATACCGACACGTTCACAGGACGATTAATCGAAGTTCTTCAGTCAGATGGAGAGAAAGATCCCACTATTTCCATGATGAACGATCGCGAATTGACGTTTTTGAAGCTCTGCTGCTCTGAACTAACCTATAAGGAAATTGCCGATCAAATGTGTCTCAGTCCTAAAACCATCGACGGCTATCGTGCCAGCTTGTTTGAGAAATTGGAAGCGAAGTCGCGGGTTGGATTGGTGCTTTACGCAGTAAAAAATGGAATTTTTGTACCTTTCTAGATCATTCAATTTTTTCAATCATTTAATCCCCTATGATTCTTATCATCAATTGCGGCAGCAACAAGACGAAATACATCGAACAAATCGTTTATGAATTCATGGACACGAAAGTCGTTCCGTTAATGGACTTCGAAGAAAGTTTGCTTGAAGGAATGAAAGGTGTGATTTTATCGGGTGCTCCACTCTTAGTTACTGAAATTGATACAACTCCTTATCTGGAAAAAATGAAGTGGATTTTGTCGAGTAAAGTTCCTGTTTTCGGGATCTGCTTTGGGCATCAACTCATCGGAATCTTGCACGGAGCTTTTGCTAATCGAATGCGAGATGATCGCGACTGGCAAACGATTGAAGTAATGGAAGATTGTGATTTATTCAATCGACTTCCGACAGAAATCCGAATGATGGAAGATCATTGCGAAGCCATTTCGATCCCGCCTGGATTTCAATTGGTGGCATCATCTGATGCTTGTGTTAACGAAGCGATGCAGCACCGAGATAAACCTATTTTTGGTGTGCAATTCCACCCTGAAGTTTCAGGGAATCATGGTGCTGTACTTTTAGAGAACTTCGTCAAAGTGTGTGAAAAACACTAAAAAAGGCACAACTCAGCCTTTTCTTGACCAAGCCGTGCCCTCCATAATTAGGTTTTATTGTTGGCTTTCCATCCACATCGCAATCATTTCTTGATCACTTTGTGGTTGAGCCGAAATTGCTCCTACATAGTTTTGTTGTGCTTGCATATACTGATCCCAACTTCCTGAGCTAAATCCAATTTCAAGTTCGTGCGATACTTGAATCAACACTGGATCCATCTTATTTTGAAGAACGAATTGCTCAAAATCTTGAAGTCCTGCATGATTGAAACTACCAGAAACTGTTGCTGAACCTCCATTACATGACGTTACGGGTGATCCCCAATCGCAATAACATGTCGCTCCTCCTTCAGGGCAATTGGCTGATGCCGTTCCCCAAAAACAACTAACAGTACAAGAGGTTCCACCTCCGCCGCCTCCGCCGGTCGTTGTTTTCGCTTCCACTTTTGGCTCTGCTTGCGGTTCTACAGTTTCCTTTTGGCAACCGAAGAAAATAAGAACTCCACTCATTATTGTCATCAACCCAAATAGGGCATTCCTTTGTGTTTTTTTCATAGTGTTTAAATTAAAATGTTAATTCGTTGAACGAGATGATAGAAATCCTGGATTAGAATGTCTAACCTGATCATTCGGCGCGCTCGATGAAATCGTGATTAGTCGTCCAGAATTGTTCAACACCACCAACTCATTTTGAGTCTAGCCCTTGCGAAATGCATATTGGCTCGTGGCGTAAACAGGGTAACAAAAAATATTCGCAAATCAAAATTAAACTACTGATTTCTAAATATTAAAAATCAAAGCAATTACACTAAAACACTACGTGTTTTAACCAACCCTAAAATTGAAGACAATTATTTCAATCATTTGCGATCGATTCTAAACGACCAATTGTGGAATAATAATTGGATTGCTTGACGTAGAAGAAGAATTATACCCGATCTTGCAGTATGATTTTAAACCGTATTTGGATAGGTATGTTTCTGATCTCCTTCGTTGTAGTGGCAGCGAAGATGATTTTTTGGCACGACATCGCCGTTATGAAGAACATGATCGATTCACTATCTTCCTCAGCAAAAGTCGGTTTTGAGTTGTCGCTATACCTCACAGGAGCCATGTGTTTATGGCTCGGCATCATGAAAATTGGTGAAAATGGCGGCGCAATGCAGGCACTAACCCGAGTTGTCAGTCCTCTTTTCTCTCGATTATTCCCAGATATTCCTAAGAATCATCCAGCGATTGGTTCGATCATGATGAACTTTAGCGCGAATATGCTCGGATTGGATAATGCTGCCACTCCACTTGGATTGAAAGCGATGAACGAGCTTCAAGAATTGAACGAAACAAAAGATCGTGCATCGAATGCCCAAATCATGTTTTTGGTGCTCAATACGTCTGGATTAACGATTATTCCCGTTTCCATTTTTGCACTGCGTTCTGGCGCTGACTCCCCTACAGAAATTTTCCTGCCGATTTTGATCTCAACCTTCATCGCTTCATTGGCAGGATTGATCTTTGTCGCCATTCGTCAAAAAATTAATCTTTTCAATCGCGTTGTACTTGCCTATATCGGTTCCCTTTCTTTGTTAATTGGACTCCTCCTCTACTACGTAGTACTTCATCCAGAACAAGGAGAAGCGGTGTCAATTATCGTTGGAGGTGGAATCATGTTCGGTCTCATCTTAACCTTCATGTTGATGGCGATGCGAAAGAAAGTAAATGTGTACGAATCGTTTATTGATGGCGCAAAAGGCGGGTTCGAAGTGGCGATAAAGGTGATTCCATATCTCATTGCGATGTTGTGTGCGATTGCCGTTTTTCGAGCTTCAGGTGCACTCGATGGATTGCTAGACGGAATTCGTTGGGCGGTTCTCTCGGCGGGAATTACTGTTACAGAATGGGTTGATACGCTCACCGTTGCCTTCATGAAGCCTTTGAGCGGAAGTGGTGCACGCGGTGCATTCGTCGAGGTGATGAACACTTACGGAATAGGCTCAATTCAAGAACGCATTGCAGCCACAATGCAGGGAAGTACGGAAACAACATTCTACGTGTTGGCCGTGTATTTCGGTTCGGTTGGCGTTAAAAATACGCGTTATGCAGCGGCAGCAGGATTATTTGCTGATTTCGTTGGAATTGTAACTGCCATTATTGTTTCATATATTTTCTTCTATTAGCTATGAAAAATTGGTTCAAAAAAAAGAAACGCGAAATTATTGCAAGTGAGATGTCGAGCACACAGCTCCAACGACTTGATTATCCAGCAAAGATTGTGATTGCCTGGTCGAAAGCGATCGAAGGAAATGATGACATCATGCTGTGGCTGAAGGAAAATGGTTACATGGAACTCTTCATGGCAACGTATGCTATTTACCTGAAAGATGAAGCCCGAAATTGGCTGCAGGATAATGGTTATGCTCATCTTTTAGCGATGATAAATGCAGCGGAAGGCAATGAAAGCGCTCAAAAGTGGTTATTAGTTCATGATTTTGAATTATTGTACCACATCGCTATGGCTGTAGAAGATGAACAGTCTAGTTTTGAATGGCTTGGAGTGAATGCGCCAGCGGATATTTTCCTCTTGGCGAAGTCAATTAAGTATGTCAAAGATAAAATTGAGGAGAACCATAACGACATCCATACGTTTAGGGTTGATCTCTAACTGAACTTTGAAGAACACAAGAATTTTTTATTGCAAATGATTGTTTTAGCTTTGCAGTCACAATTTTGAACAACCGTAATGATAAAAGGAAAGAAACTGATTGTCATTTTGCCTGCATATAACGCAGCAAAAACCTTGAAGAAAACCTACGATGAAATTCCATTCGACATTGTTGATGAAGTAGTGTTGGTGGATGATAAAAGTAGCGACAACACTTCGGAGTTAGCTCGCGAAATTGGAATTAAGCATGTTATTCGTCACGAGGAAAACAAAGGTTACGGAGGAAATCAAAAAACGTGTTACAACAAGGCTTTGGAATTGGGCGGTGACATCGTAGTGATGCTTCATCCTGATTATCAATACACTCCAAAGTTAATCGAGAGCATGGCGCACTTAATCGCCAACGACGTATATCCAGTTGTTATTGGATCACGAATTCTCGGGAAGGGTGCACTCAAAGGCGGAATGCCTTGGTACAAATACGTGGCCAACCGACTGCTGACTTTGTCCCAGAACATCTTGATGAATCAAAAATTGTCGGAATACCACACAGGTTACCGCATGTTCTCAAAAGAAGTATTGGAAGGCATCAACTATAATATCAATTCGGATGATTTTATCTTTGATAACCAAATGTTGGCTCAGATTTTCTACAAAGGTTTCGAAATTGCTGAAATTACCTGTCCAACCAAGTACTTTGAAGATGCGTCATCTATCAACTTGGCAAGAAGTTCCAAATATGGAATGGGTGTATTGGGTGTTTCATGGCTCTACTTCTTCAATAAAATTGGAATTGCCAAATCGAAAATGTTCCATTCGTAAGAAAGGATTTACTTTTAGTTTCGGTTCTTAGCGCTCCGATTAAACAACGATTATGACACTACTCGAACGTATTGCTTCGCAACAAAAGTGGACTCTAGGTCTGCTCGCAGTACTTTCGGCATTCTTTTTTATCGGTTTGGGACACTTTCATCTCTTCGATTGGGATGAAATTAACTTTGCGGAATCGGCTCGCGAGATGATCGAAAGCCAAAATTATCTCCGTGTACAAATCAACTACCTTCCTTTTTGGGAAAAACCACCTTTTTTCTTTTGGCTTCAAGTTGCAGCTATTAAAACCTTTGGAATCAATGAGTTTGCAGCTCGTTTTCCCAATGCCTTATTCGGAGCACTGTACTTGTTCACCTTCTATTTTATCGGAAAGCGTCACTTCTCTCCCACCTTCGGATTGATTTGGTCTTTGGTATTTTTTGCCTCGCTTCTTCCCCACATTTATTTCAAATCTGGAATCATTGATCCCGTTTTCAATTACTTCATCTTCCTATCGATTTATTTCATGATTCGTTTCCTTGGAAAAGACGGAGAAAAATTGTGGCAATTGGCGATTCTTTCTGGAATATTTTCTGCTTTGAGCGTTCTAACAAAAGGACCTGTCGGATTTCTTTTACTTGGACTCACACTCGCGGTTTATGTGATCTACAAGCGGTTCAAAGTATTTCCTTCATTCAAAGGAATTCTATTCTTTCTTATCGGATTCGCTGGAATTATCGCCTGTTGGGTGACCATGGAAGTTTCTCAAAATGGATGGGATATTTTATGGCAATTTATCGAATATCAAATTGAATTATTCCGAACACCTGTCGCTGGACACGAACAGCCATTTTACTATCACTTTGTTGTCGTTGGATTGGGTTGCTTCCCGATTTCAGTGTTAGCAATTCCGCTCTTCTACCAGAAAAAAGACGAAACACCACTCGATTTACGACGTTGGATGTTGAGCTTGTTCTGGGTCGTTCTGATTCTTTTTAGTATTACCACAACGAAAATCATCCATTACTCTTCCATGACCTATGCTCCGCTATCGTTTGTCGCGGCGTTGGCGGTTTACCGAATGATGAAAGGCGAAATCCAAATCAAAAAATACCTTCGTATCCTTTATTTAATCATTGGAGGAATTGTCTCTTTGGCCATGTTGGTACTTCCTATTATTCTTATGGAACGTGATTGGTTGATGAGTATAACAACCGATCCGTTTGCCGTAAAACTCATCGAACATTCTCCTAAGTGGACCTTTGTCGATATGTTAGCAGGAATCGTATTTACCATAAGTTTCATTGCAGGTTTTATTTTCTTGCGAAAGCGAAATCTGAGCAATATGCTTCTCTCCTTGGCTACAGGAACAGCCATTGCATTACTCGTTGCGTTATTTACCATTATGCCAAAGGTTGATCAATTGACACAAGGCGATGCGATCTCTATGTACGAAGAATTACAGGGAGAAGATTGTTATGTAGAATCTCTACGAAAGAGTTACGCGCAATATTTCTATACGCGAGTGCAACCGAATACGCGCACGAAGGAGCAAGATTTGGATTGGCTGTTACGTGGAGACATCGATAAACCGGTGTACATTGGAACGCGTTTCAATCGAACTTTTTTGGATGAAATCGATGGATTTGAAGTAGTGAAAGAAAAAGGTGCATTTAAGTTGTACCGAAGAATGCCGAAGGCTCAATCCTCCGATCCGGAATAGAAAATCTCTACCGCTGTCGCGCCTTTTCCGTATTCTCTGAAATCGGCATCATAGTAATCAATTGATGATTGTTTATCGAGATAAGATCGTACTTCTTCTTTCAAAACGCCCATTCCAACACCGTGAATGATGATCAATTTTCGAATGCGCTTACTTTTTGCTCGTTGGAAGAATCCTCTTAACTCACGCAATTGCTTGGTCACAATTTCTCCGTTACTCAAGCCTGAGTGAGAATCCGTGATTTCTTCAATGTGCAAATCGATTTCCCAAACATCAACTGGCTTACGCTTTCCCGTAAGATTTCCCTTCCGAACGTGATGCTTGATCGTTGCGAAAGATTCATCCTCATTGATCGCCACAATGTCCTCAGAATTCAAGTGATATTCTTCTCCATGAACAGGAGCAATTTCATCAAAACGGCATTTCTGATCGAAGCCTGTTTCATCTTCAATGATTACATAATTTTCATGAACGGATTTCACGATTCCTCCGCCCACATCATGCATAAAAACAATCTTTTGCCCAGGATTATAGCGCATCAATTCCCCACATTTTAGCACCAATTAGCATAGAAAGTAGCCATGGTGACAGGAAAGACAATAACCAGAAAGTGATCACGATAAATCGGAAGAAAATAGACGTATCTCGCTTGATTGGTGTTACCAACACATTGTTCACTTGACTCGCCAAAACAGGATCTGCCTCTTCGCTCGAAACTTGATCGATGAATTTACGCAATGCAGGAGTATGCTGCAGCACCACTTCTTTGATCTTCGAGAAATCACGATTACTCAACCCCTTGTAGGTTGTAGCGTAGTTTACATCTTCGCCCAACAATTCTTTGTGCATCTGGTATTTCTTCTGCAATGCTCTTACTCGGAAAGCCATAAAGAATCCAAAGGCAATCACAATATAGTTGCGCATGTACGCACCAATTGCAATCAAGCCCAAAGAAGAAACCAAGGCAAACACCATCAATAAAAATTCATTGACGCGCTTCACGAGTAGTTTGAACATCTGTCCACCATCCAAAGGATCAAGTGGCAATAAATTGATGATGTTCAATAACAAGAAAATGATGGCTGGTTCAGCTAACCAAGAATTGTACGGACTCCACGTGGAATACCAAAACAACAGGTTACCAACGATAATTCCTGGAAACGGTCCTGAAATGAGTACAATCAAGCTTTGCTTTTGCGAATAATTCGATTTTTTTCCTTGAACGAACGCTCCCATCAGTGGAATGAAGAGCATGCGCACGTTTTTATACTTGAACACTTTCATTGCAATAAAGTGTCCCAATTCGTGCACAACGAGAACAATCAGCAAATTCAACAGGAATAAAAACTGATCTTCAAAAAAGAGAAGAAAAACCATAATGAACACCACCAACGAGAAAATCGTTAGCGAAAGACTGCTTTTGGGCGTGTACTCAACCAGTTCAGGTTTCTCTGGATAATAATCGAATTCTTGCATTAACTACTAATGTATTGAGAATTAGCGAATCCTCCATAAAATGAATTAGAAATTATGCATTCAAGGCAAAATCTTTTGCAAAATAGGTCAAAATACCGTCTGCTCCTGCCCTTCTGATGCTAAGTAACATTTCAGACATTGCTGTTTCGTAATCGAGCCAACCGTTTGCACTAGCCGCATAAATCATGGCACATTCACCACTTACATTGTACGCTGTAATCGGCAAATTCGATTGCTCGCGTAGCGCATGAATGATGTCCAAATAGCAAATCGCAGGTTTTACCATCAACATATCTGCTCCTTCTTGCTCATCCAATTCCGCTTCAATCAATGCCTCTCGCTTGTTAGCAGGGTCCATTTGATACGTTTTCTTATCGCCTTCTTTTGGCGCCGAATCCAATGCATCACGGAATGGGTTATAAAATGCACTTGCGTACTTTGCTGTGTACGACATAATGCTCACATCAGAATATCCATTTTTATCGAGCGCGTCGCGTAAATACCCAACTCGTCCGTCCATCATGTCGCTTGGTCCAACAATATCGATTCCTGCCTGGGCCTGTGCCACCGCCATTTTGGCTAAAATGGGCAAAGAATCATCATTCATAATTTTACCATTTCGGACAAGTCCATCATGACCATCAGAAGAATAAGGGTCCATTGCTACATCACTCATCAGTTCAATGTGAGGAAAACGCTCTTTGATCGCGCGAATCGCATGGAGGTAAAAGTTATCCTCGGCATAACTATACGAAGCAACAGCATCTTTTAAGGATTCATCAACTGCAGGAAACAGGTCGAATTTATCCAACCCTGCGTTTACACATTCTTCAATTTCAGGAAGAAGTAAATCCAGGGACCAGCGATAATTGGATGGAAGCGATTTGATCTCCGTTTTGATGTTTGTTCCATCTACAACAAACAACGGATAAATTAGGTTTTGCGTACCTAAATTTGTTTCAGAAACCATTTTTCTGATAGCCGACGATCTTCTATTTCTTCTTGGACGTTTATTCATGCTTAAAATTGATTGAAACAAATGTAACAATTCGTTGCGAATATCTTTTTTTTGCTATTTTAGCGTCTATTGCAACACTGCGAAAATTAACTATGAAAAAAAGCACAATTCAAACGACCATTCTACCTATTGTAGGAGCTGCTATAATTGGATTTGGAATGATTGGCTGTTCTGAAGATCCAGAAATGGACTCGAATACAATTGACAAAGAAGTTCTTGATATGGACGGATCACTCAATTCTGTATTTGACGGAAAAATTTTCAGTATCCCTTCTCCCATTCAAACTGCCTATTTAATTCAAGATTTAGACATTCCTTTTAATGATGGAATGTTAAACGACGATTCGAATGTTTCGAATTACGTTACTGAATATGATCAAGCACTAAACCTTGGTGTTTATGGAGCTGATCTCGGTTACGTATCGATCTACGAAGAAAAAGGAGCCGCAATGAGCTACTTGACGGCGATCAAAAAGCTCACTTCTTCTCTGAATTTATCGAGTGCTTTTGACACGAATTTCATCGATCGATTTGAAGCAAACAGTGAAGACCAAGATTCAATGGTTCAATTGATGTCGGATGCTTTCGGAAAAGCCGATAACTTTTTGAAGAAGTCGGATCGTAAGAATGTTTCTGCACTTGTTCTCGCTGGAGGATGGGTTGAATCACTTTATTTTTCTTGCGAATTGTACAACCAAAAAGCTTCGGACAAAATGCTGAAGCGTATTGGTGAACAAAAACAAACCTTGACAACGCTCATCGAATTGCTTTCCGAATACAACATGGACGGTAAAAGCGATGATTTGATTGCTCAATTGAAAGACTTGCATGATTCCTTTGAGAAAATTGAATTGACATACGAGTACGAAGCACCTGAAACGGATCAAAAGAACAAAATAACAGCATTGACACACCGATTGACGGTTAAGATGTCTGATGAAGTTATGAATGATATCCGAACAAAAATCACTACAATCAGAACCAACATTATCAAAAGATGATTCGAATGAAAGGAATATTATTAATTGCATTTGGTCTTTTCAGTTTAGGGACGTTTGCGCAAGACTGTGATGGTGTCGTAAAAGAATGTAAGCGCTTATTGAGTAGTGATTTTGTTTCTGACGGTCAGGTTTACACCGCATTCTTAGACCGCGAAAAAGCAGAATTCAGAACAACATTATACGGAGGAACAACGTATCGCATTGCTACATCAGCAGGAACGAAAGATAATTATGCGTTGTTTACCATTAAAGATCCGGAAGGACATACTTTGTTCTCGAATCGCAATTACAAAAATGCCCCTTACTGGGATTTTAAGGTTGAAGAATCTATCCCTGTGATTATTGAGACTGAACTCGATCTTGACTTGAAATCGTCGGGTTGTGTTGTCATGATGATCGGTTTTAAACGATAAGAACCACTTTCATACCACGGTGAATGAGTGAACGTATACTTCGTGCATTGATGCAGCTCTTTGCGATTATTGCAAAGGTTGATGAAGTGCAGGATGATGTTGATGATGCGGACATTATTCCTACCATTCGGAGTTCGAGAGGGGTAAAAATCATTGAAAGTTTTCTAAAGTCGGAGTTGAGCTCTTCGGATGTCAACAAGTACCTTTCTATTTTCGATAATTTCCTAAATGAAACGCGCGGAAAGCTTTTTTCGAAGCGTGGTGGAAATAAACGTACCTCACTTCAAGCGGTAAAAGTTTTACGGATCTGTTCGCAAATCAACGAAGAGTTGACGCAGCGCCAGAAGATGATTGTTTTAGTGCGTATTCTGGAATTCATCAACACGGATAATCAGCAAACGGAAAAGGAACAAGACTTTGTTCAAACAGTTGCGGATGCCTTTAACATTAGCTTCAAAGAATATACAGCACTCAACGAATTAACCGCTACGAAAGGAAATGGCTTGGGCGACTTGGTTGATACGGAAGACCACTTTTATTATGTTCCCAACAATAATTTCACGTTTGAACATGCAGAATCTTCCATTGTTGAAGGTCTCGATGCTCCCATTCAGGTTGTAAACATTGAAAGTGTCAACACGATGTTTTTCCGCTACTATGGAATGGATGAGTTGATTATTAACGGTCAAATTGTCGCGGTTGATAAGACCTATATGTTCAATATTGGGTCTACCGTACGTACATCGAAAAGCAGTCAGATCTATTACAGCGATTTGGTCTCGAGAATTTCTCAGTTCGACGTCAGTAAAGAGTTGACATTTTCAGCAAAAAACATTCTGCATTCCTTTGCTTTCAATCAAACGGCCATTCATCGCATGAGTTTCTCAACGAACTCGGGAAACATGATTGGAATTATGGGAGGTTCGGGAGCTGGAAAAACCACCTTGATGAACATTTTCAACGGAAAGATAAAACCGACGTATGGAAATGTTGAAATTAATGGACTCGATCTTCATGAAGATGCAGACCAACTTCAAGGCTTGATCGGAAACGTGAGTCAAAGTGACCTATTGATTGAAGAGCTGACCGTTTTTGAGAATCTTTTCTTTGCGGCGCGACTTTCAATGGGTGGAGAAAACATTCAGCAAATCACGAATAAAGTCGTTCGCCTCCTCTCTAATATTGGTTTGTACGAGGCCAAGGATTTGAAAGTTGGATCACCACTCGAAAAAGTAATTTCAGGTGGACAGCGAAAACGATTGAATATTGCACTCGAATTGATTCGTAATCCTCAAATTTTGTTCGTGGATGAGCCGACATCAGGATTATCGAGTAAGGATTCGGAAAACATCATGGATTTGCTCAAAGAACTTTCCTTGCGAGGAACGCTCGTCTTTGTGGTGATTCACCAACCGTCTTCTACGATCTTCAAACTTTTCGACCGTTTGTTGATCATGGATCAGGGTGGACATCTCGTTTACGATGGAATTCCGCTCAATGCGCTCGTGCACTTCAAAACACATTCATACCAAGGAAATGCCCATGAGCGCGAATGTAGCTTGTGTGGAAATGTGAATCCAGAGCAAATTTTCAACTTGATTGACCGAAAAATTGTTGATGAATTTGGAAATGAAACGGCGGTTCGTAAAAAATCTCCAGAAGATTGGCACCTCCTGTATCATACGTACAAAGAAACCCCGCAAGTTACTGAGCACGATGAAAAACCGGAAATTAGCACCAAGCTTCCAGGTAAATTACGTCAGTTCTACAGTTACATCACGCGTGATTTCTTAAGTAAAATTGCCAATAGACAATATTTGATCATCAATGGTTTGATCTCTCCCGTTTTGGCGTTGGTGCTTTCCTTTTTCACGAAGTACTTCTCAAATAATAAAGGTCATACCGAGTATTCCTTCTATACCAACGAGAATATTCCTCAGTTTATCTTCATCTCTGTCATCGTTTCCATCTTTATTGGTCTCGTAATTGCCGCCGAAGAAATTAATCGGGATAAAAAAATCTTGGAACGGGAACGCTTCTTGAATTTATCGAAGAACAGTTATCTCCTATCGAAAATCACGATTCTCTTTAGTATTTCAGCCATTCAATCGCTTTTATTCGTTTTGATTTCCAATTCAATCCTTGAAATCAAAGGAATGTATTTCGATTATTGGTTGATTTTGTTCTCTACCTCGTGCTTAGCGAATTTAGTTGGACTCAATATTTCGAGTGCTTTCAACTCCGCCAAGGTTATTTATATCATCGTTCCGCTATTGATCATACCACAATTATTGTTCAGTGGTGTGATTGTGAAATTCGACAAGCTACATCCTTCGCTCTCCAACGCAACGAAAGTTCCTTGGGTCGGGAACATTATGGCTTCAAGATGGGCATACGAAGCTCTTGCCGTAGAACAAGCGAGTAATAATCCGCTTGAAACCTATTATTTTGATGCGCATGTTCGTCAGAGCTCAGCAAAGTGGAAGAAAGATTACTGGCTCCCCGAAGTTAGAAGAAACCTTCGTTTAATCGTTAATGAAGACACACCTACTGAGGAAGTTGAGTTCTCTAGAAACCTGCTCTACAAAGAATTATCAAGAGAAATCAGTTCTTGGCACCAACTTTCTTGTGATGGCTGTTTGAAAGCTGTCAAAAATGGAACAAAAGAGAGCGATTTCAAACGATTGAATAAATACCTGGAAATTTTGGGTGCTGCATGGCGTGTCAAAGTGAATAAACACAGTGCTACTATCCAGAGAACCATTGATCAAATTGGTACGGAGCAGTACATTAAGCTGAGAGATACGTACACGAATGAAAGCTTGATGAACCTTGTTACGAACAAGCTTGAGACGAATAAAATGATCATTCAAGATGGTCATATTTATCAGAATGATGAGCCTATCTATAACATTCCGAGTAAGGAAGTTTCCTTTTTCTCATCCCATTTTTACGCACCGAAGAAATTCATCTTTGGGAAATTAGTCGACACGTATTGGATTAACCTTGGGGTACTTTGGTTAATGGCATTGATCACTTACATTGCTCTCTATTTTGATTGGCTGAAGAAAGTCTTGAAGCTAGGTGTGAAAATCTCTCGTCGACTAAGACGCAATAAAAAACCCAACTTCGCTCAATAGCAAAATTGGGTCATCTCATTTCTTGCTCAAGGCAAGTCATTTATTCTTACATCAACATTCCTCCGCAAACATTGATTGTTTGTCCAGTAATGTATGACGACATATCAGAAGCCAAGAAAACAGTCAAATCTGCTACATCTTTTGGCGAACCTCCGCGCTTCAATGGAATAGATGCTCTCCACTCCTCTACTACTTTTTGATCCAAAGCATCCGTCATTTCTGTTTCGATGAAACCAGGCGCAATGGCATTGCAACGAATATTTCTTGATCCTAATTCTTGAGCGACAGACTTTGTGAAACCAATCAATCCAGCTTTAGA
>PDWJ01000473.1_pt1 | contig 60110 bp, 55 predicted proteins | sample 1430881 | NCBI WGS metagenome assembly PDWJ01 (sample SAMN01162460, study PRJNA174530) | Oral metagenome, whole genome shotgun sequencing project. | biome: Marine environment; feature: Marine mammal; material: Swab sample of the gingival sulcus; isolation source: swab sample of gingival sulcus... | reverse complement strand
CCGCCCAAGACGGTTTGGGAAAAGCCTGTTTGTGGATACCCTGCATTCTCTTTTTGAAGGCAAAAAGGAGCTGTTTACAGGTTTGGCAGCGGAAAATACCCATGACTGGTCAAAAAGCTATCCAGTGATCAAAATCGCCTTCAGCGGAGGGAATTTCCGCAGTATGGAACGATTGCTGAACAATATATCCATGATCTTGCGGGAAAATGAACAGCGTCTTGGCGTTACATGCACAACCACCAGCCCGGACACCTGTTTCTCTGAACTGATCCAGAACGCAGCCCAAAAATTTGGCCAGCCCGTGGTCATCCTCATTGACGAATACGACAAACCCATTCTGGACAATATGGACCAGCCGGAAATGGCGGCTTTGGCGCAGGAAGAACTCAAAGGGTTGTACTCTGTGATCAAAGCCAATGATGCCCATATCCGATTCGCGTTTTTAACTGGCGTGACCAAGTTCTCCAAGGTGTCTGTGTTTTCCGGTCTCAACAATATTGAAGACATCTCCCTTGCCCCGGAATTTGCCACCATCTGCGGCTACACCCAGCACGACCTGGAAACGGTATTTGCAGCGCATTTGAAAGGCGCAGATATGACCGAGGTGAAACGATGGTATGACGGCTATCATTTCATGGGCGATCATGTGTATAACCCGTTTGATATTCTGCTATTTTTGCGCGGCAATAAACAATTTGGAAGCTATTGGTTTGAGACCGCCACCCCCACCTTTTTGATCAAGCTATTGAAACAAAAACAATTTTTCCTTCCCGACCTAAGCAATATCAAAGCGGGGAAAGAATTATTGAATTCATTTGATATTGAAAATATCTCCCCTGTTACCCTGCTATTTCAGTCCGGTTATCTGACCATCAAGGATGTTCGCAGACGGGGGACTTTTGTCTCCTATACCCTGGGGTTTCCCAATCTGGAAGTGTCCGCGGCCTTTACCAATTCCCTGCTAAGCCTTTTTACCGAAACCCCACACCGCAATCAGATCCAAAGTGATCTGTGTTTTTCCCTGGAAGACGGAGATATGGAACAGTTTAAAGCCGCCATTCACGCCCTGTTCGCCGCCATTCCCGACCACAACTACACCCATAACGACATTGCCCGCTATGAGGGCTTTTACGCCAGCGTGATCTTTGCCTGGCTGTCTTCCTCTCAGCTCTCGCTTATTGTGGAAGACTGTACCAACAAAGGCCGCATTGATATGAGCGTGGAGGCAGGCGACACCATTTACCTGATTGAATTCAAAGTGGATATGCCCAAAGAAAAGGCCCTTGCTCAGATCAAAGCCAGGGGCTACGCTGAAAAATACCGAGACAGGGGCAAAAAAATTGTCCTCATTGGCACTGGTTTTTCCAGCGATGAAAAAAATGTGACAGATTTTATCTGGGAAGCGGCTTAAGGCCCATCATCAAAATAAAATCGCCCATCTACTTGTCTTTTAAGTCACCCTCGGCGTTACGCCAAAGGACACATATAACCCATATGCGTCCTTTGGAAAGTCTGTGTAGCTTACTCAGATCTTTCAATTTTTGTTGTGGGCTGTGCCTTGGTGTGGATAAACCCAGGACGACCCGTGACCGTTTATAGATAACCACATTTGAGTGTAACCTAGCGGTTTTTCTCATTTGTTTTGCGTTGTGCCTTAAAATCATATATATATAGCCCACTTTTGACCATGGAATTAGTTTATAAAACCAACAAAATGACAGAATACATAAATCAACGCACCCTATCAGCAGATGTATGCCTTAGCGGTATCGGCGTCCATTCCGGCAAAACAACCCACCTGACCATCAAGCCGGCCCAGGAAAATCACGGCATCAAATTCCGGCGGGTGGACCAACCCGGTACCCAGGATATTCCAGCACTCTTCAAACTGGTTGTGGACACCAGCCTGGCCACGGTGCTGGGCACAAACGACGGTACCATTGTCTCCACCATAGAGCACCTCATGGCATGCTTTGCAGGTCTTGGCATTGACAATGCACTGGTGGAAATGGACGAGTATGAGATGCCCATTATGGACGGTTCGGCCAGGGAATTCACGCGTGCCATAAAAACCGTTGGTATCAAGGAACAATCCTCGCCCAAGCACGCTATCATTATGAAAACCCCCCTTGAAGTCACCCAAGGGGATAAATTTGTCCGAATCCTGCCGGAACCCTGTTTTAAAATCTCGTGTACCATCGACTTTGACCATCCGCTTATCGGATGTCAGGCACTTGAATTTGACCAGGAAAAAAATGATTTTGAAGCTGAAATCAGCGGAGCGCGCACCTTTGGCTTCATCAAAGATATTGAAATGCTCAAGCGGTTCAGCCTAGGTAAAGGCGGAAGCCTTGACAATGCCATTATTATCGATAATGATAAAATTTTAAATGCGGGCGGACTGCGGTGGCCCAACGAATTTGTCCGGCATAAAATTCTGGACAGTCTTGGCGACTTTTCCCTGCTTGGCATGCCCATCCAGGGACATATTATCACCCATAAATCCGGGCACACCCTGAACCACCTGTTCATTAAGAAATTCCTTGATGAAAAAGGGGCCTGGGAAACCGGTCCGGCAAAACGATACTGACCAATGTGCTGACGATATACGCATATCTGATTGAACCATATATGATGCTACAAATGAAAGGCGGGCGTAAAACATGCTGCATCCTTGCAGCCGCCGTAATTTTCCTTCAAATAATGATGCCCGGTCAAGTCCTTGCCGGCATCACACCGACACTCTCGAACATCAAACTGGCAAACACCAGAGATGATCTTTTGTCCTATTTTGTGGTGGAAAACGCGTTTAAGGCAGAAACAATTGACGCGATAAACAGCGGAATTCCCACCACCTTCAATTTCTATATCACCTTGTACAAGATCACCAGTTCCCTGTTCGACAAAAAAATTTCAGATATTCAGGTACAGACCACAATGAAATATAATCCCCTGAAAAAAGAGTATACAGTGACACGGTCTTGGAAAAAAGAGCCCCCCCTCATTACCACCTCTTTTGAGGAGGCCAAAACCTGGATGACGGAAGTGGACAATCTGAAAGTCATTGGCCTGAACACCATTGAAAAAGGGGGAAAATATCAAATCCGGGTCAAAGCGGTACTTGAAAAATTGACCCTGCCCCTGGCCCTTCACCACATCCTGTTTTTTTTATCATTCTGGGATGTTGAAACCGACTGGTACGTGATCAATTTTACCTACTAACCCCGACATTGGGGCGAGTGAACGCCCATAACTTATATCTGGTATTGGCCATGAGCGATTCGGCATCACAAACAGGACAAGACAAATCCAAACGGCAAAAGAAAGGTATCCTCATCCTTGTGATCCTGGCAGTGGTATGCGCCCTGACAGTGGTGGAAACGCGGATCATCCCTTTTGGCAGAGACTTGCCCCTTTCCTCTACCGTCCTGATGTTCACCTTGCTCAATATCAATTTTCTGCTGCTGCTCAGCCTGTTGATTCTGGTCTTTCGCAACCTGGCCAAACTCTATTACGAGAGAAAAAATAATATCCTGGGTACCAAAATAAAAACCCGATTGACCATTGCGTTTGTTGTACTGGCCCTATTGCCCACCACCGTATTGTTTATCTTTTCAATCCAGTTTATTGCCGCCTCTATTGCCTTCTGGTTCAACGCACCCGTGGAAAAAACCCTGGACGCTTCTATTGAAGTGGGGCAAAAGCTATATGCCTATATTGAAGACAAAAACACATTTTTTGCCAAGCGGGGTGCATTCCAGATCGACTCCCGAAACCTGCTGGCACCCCAAAACCAACAAAAACTGACCCGGTACACCCAGGTCATCCAACGGGCGTTCAACCGAAATGCCGTTGAAGTGTATACCCCAGATGCCAAACGGGTCAGCCTGTCCCTGGCCAATGAACTGGAGGCCATGTATTTTGGTCTGCTGACCACGGTCGAACTGACCCGGATTTCAAATGGACATAACAGCCACACCGTATACCAGCCCATTGACAACGGCGAATTTCTGCGCACCATCTGCGCCATTCCCTTTGGTGCCCCTCCTGACAAGGCCAAAGGTTTCATTGTCATTACCGCCCTGGTCTCCCCGGACCTTTCAGAAAACCTCAAATCCATTATCAACGGTGTCAAAGCGTACCAACACCTTAAGATTGCCAAAACGCCGGCCCAGATCTCATACTATATCGCCTTATCCATTGTGGCGCTGTTAGTAATTTTCTGCGCCATCTGGTTTGGATTTCAAATCGCAAAATCCATCACCATCCCCATCATGAAATTTGCAGAAGGCACCCAGCGCATCACCGACGGCGATCTGAATTACCAGATTGATTTTGAGACCAACGATGAAATCGGCACCCTCATCGACTCCTTCAATTCCATGACCCAGCAACTGGCCGCAGGCCGTGAGCAGATTGCCATGTCCGGCGAGATACTTCGCCAGCAAAACAGTGAGCTGGAAAAAAGCCGACAGTACATTGAAATCGTTCTTAAACATATTTCAGCGGGCGTAATTTCCATGGATAGCCAAGGAATGATCACCACCATTAACAAGGCCGCTGAATCCATGCTGGATGTCAACAGCGAAACAATTCTAAATAAAAATTATAAAGCGGTGCTGCCAGATGAATATCTCAAACTGGCAGATAAAATATCTGAGCAGATTCGCCAAGGGGCGAAAGATATTGAGGTGCCGGTATCTGCATCGGTATCTGGCGTTCCAAAATATTTTTCCCTGCACTGCACCACCCTCATGGATGATGCCGGCAACAATCTGGGCGCCGTGCTGGTGTTTGATGATGTCTCCCAACTGGAAAAGGCCCAACGTATGGTCGCCTGGCGGGAAGTGGCCCGACGCATCGCCCACGAGGTTAAAAATCCACTGACCCCCATCAAGCTGTCTGCCCAGCGACTCAAGCGCAAATACGGTAACGAGATCAAAGATGATATTTTCACCAGCTGCGCCGATACCATTGTAGAGCATGTGGATCTCATTCGAAACCTGGTGAACCAATTTTCAACCTTTGCCAAATTCCCGGATACCTGCTTTGCATCGGCCCGCATCGACAATATCGTCCTTGAAACCATTGCCCTGTATCGGGAGGGGTTGCCCGAAATTGAATTCAAGCCCCGGTTCTCAGATACAATTCCAACGCTCAAACTGGACCACCAGCACATGAAGCAAGCATTTATCAACCTCATTGACAATGCCGTTTCCGCCATGAACAAACGGGGGGTCATTGTGATTGACATCTCCGTTGACGAGATCTTAAAAATTGTCCGTATTGAAATTGCCGACACCGGCCCGGGGATATCGGACATTGAAAAAACCAAATTGTTTGAACCCTATTTCTCGACTAAAACATCCGGTATGGGACTGGGCCTTGCCATTGTCAATTCAATTATATCTGACCATAACGGGGTCATCAGGGTTCAAGACAACCAGCCCAGAGGCGCCAAGTTCATTATTGAACTTCCAGTATGAGCATTCTTGAGTATGAAAGGACAAACTATGTATCCGGCAGTCTTGATTGTTGACGATGAAACCGCCATCATTAACTCCCTTGAAGGGATTCTTTCCGATGACGGTTTCGAGGTTATTCATGCTTACAATGGATATGAGGCACTTAAAAAAATCGAAACCCATTCACCAGATATTGTGCTTTTGGATATCTGGATGCCCGGCATGGACGGTATTGATACCCTCAAAGAAATTAAGAAAACCCATCCCGCTCTGCCAGTGGTGATGATCACAGGCCATGGTTCCATTGAATCCGCTGTAGATGCCACCAAATCCGGGGCCTTTGACTTTCTTGAAAAACCCTTATCCATTGATAAGGTGATGGTCACCATCAAGAATGCCTTGAATTTCAGAAAGCTGGAGGAAGAAAACACCTACCTTCGCAAAAAGGCCATTGAAAAAAATTCCATCACAGGCAACAGTCCGGCCGTACAAAAGCTATACAGCGAAATCATGGCTGCCGCCCCCACTGATGCGTCTATTCTTATTTCAGGAGAAAATGGTACTGGAAAAGAGATGGTGGCCCGAACCATCCACCAGTTCAGTGCCCGACCTGAAGGCCCTTTCATTATCATTAACTGCGCCGCCATTCCAGGCGACCATTTGGAATCTGAACTGTTTGGCCATGAAAAAGGGGCATTTGACCAGGCCACGTCTAAAAACAAGGGTAAATTTGAACTGGCCTCTGGCGGCACCTTGTTTCTGGATGAAATTGGGGATATGAACATCAACACCCAGGCCAAGATGCTCAGGGCACTTGAATCCAAAACCTTTCAGCGCATCGGCTCCAGCCGTACCATCAAGATGGATATTCGCCTGGTAACCTCCTCCAACAAAAACTTGGAAGAAGAGATCAAAAAAGGCAATTTCAGAGAAGATCTTTTTTTCCGGATCAATGTCATCCCCATCCATGTCCCCCCTTTGCGGGATCGCAAACAAGATATTCCAATGCTGGTCGATGTCTTTCTAACCAAACTGGCGGATAAAACATCCGCATCGCCTAAAACGATGTCCAAATCGGCATTGGCACTGCTGGATCAATACCCATGGCAGGGAAATGTCAGGGAACTGAAAAACCTCATGGAACGGCTCCATGTTATGGTCCAGGGCAGCACCATTGAAGAAGCGGATATCCCCCAACCCTACAATCCCCAGTCACCTGGGAGCGACCGGCCTGATGGTCGGTGGGTATATACCATGGACAATCTGGAGGATGCCAGAAGGGCCTTTGAGCAGGAATACATTCGTAAGAAAGTGGCAGATGAAAAAGGAGATGTGGCAGCAGCGGCAAAACGTATGGGTACCAGCGTAGCATTCATTAACAAACGACTGGGAAAATCATGAGAATCATCAGTGGCGCATGCCGGGGCCGGAAACTGACCCAGATCCAAGGCCGGGATATTCGGCCCACCTCAGACCGGGTCCGGGAAGCCCTATTCAACATCATTGGCCCCTGCGTTCAGGACATGCGGGTGCTTGATCTATTCGCCGGCACCGGGGCTGTGGGGCTTGAAGCCCTTAGCCGGGGCGCACAAGTGGCCGTGTTTGTAGATGCCGCTCAAACCGCCTGCGACGTAATCAACAAAAATATTGCGTTGTGCCGGATGGAAACCCGGTCAACGGTGGTATGCCATGACCTGGTCACCCACCCTCTGCCCGATTTTCAGACAACATTTGATCTTGTTTTTTTGGATCCCCCGTACAACAAGGGATTGCCGGAACAGGTTCTGGGTAGAGACGGGTTAATGGACCTTCTGGCACCCAACGCCCTTGTCATCGTTGAACAGGAGTTTAATGAACGCCTGGATATTTCCGTCAAGACGCTTGACATTTATCGGCAAAAAAAATACTCAAAGACACAGATTTCATTTTTGCGGCAAACCACCACTTAACCCTGTAAATTAAGGATGCGCATGGCTGAAAAAAAAGAAAAAATAGCGATCTATCCCGGCTCCTTTGATCCGCTGACCAACGGGCATCTGGATGTACTTAGGCGTGCTCAAGACATTTTTGACCGAGTCATCGTTGCCGTCCTACATAACCCGGCGAAAAAATCACTATTTTCCCCGGAGGAACGGGTGACCATGATTGAACAAAGCCTTAATGGTGACCCAAATGTAGAGGTGGATACCTTTGACGGTCTCCTGGTAGAATATGCCAGGATGAAAGGGGCTGTCGCCGTTATCCGAGGGATGCGCGCCATCTCAGACTTTGAGAGTGAATTACAGATGGCCTTGATGAATCGAAAGCTGAATAAAGAGGTTCAGTCTGTTTTTCTGATGACCGGCCTGCGCTGGATTTTTACCTCATCCTCCATCATCAAGGAAGCCGCTCTGTTTGGCGGGGATATTTCCGATATGGTACCAGAACCGGTCAAAGCAGGGCTTATGAAAAAATTTCCCAAGCTGGCTCCCCAAACGCAGTCCTGAAAGGAATAACAGTCTTGCGAAATAACAGTCACGGGCTGACCATCGGACTGAAAATTTTAATCTACACAAGTTAACATCGTTATCGAACGATAAAAAAATTGTTCTCCGATTTCAAGGCCTAAAACTTCATTGACAACCGGTTTGTTTTCTGACAAGCTTCCCTCTAACATAGTCAGCCTGCTGGTATTACTTGATTTTAACAATCACCTTGCGAAGGAACACGTCATGATTTTAGGATTAGATGTCGGCGGCACACACACAGATGCGGTTCTCTTGAGCAGTGCAGGGATTCAAGAGCGCGTTAAAGTCCCCACTGATCCTGAAGACCTCTTTAATAGCGTTCTTTCAGGATTTTCAGCCCTGCTGGCCCACACCGACCCAGCAAAAATCCGTCGGGTGGTCATTTCCACCACCTTGACCACCAATGCCTTAGTTCAAAAAACCATGGCACCGGTGGGCATGATTGTATCGGCAGGTCCCGGCATCGACCCGGAAAATTTTCGCACCGGCAAGCACTATTATGCGGTGAGTGGTTCCATCAACCACCGGGGGCGGGAAAAAGCCCCGGTCAATGAAATGGAAATCCAGGATATTGCCAAGGCCATGAAGCAGGACGGCATTGAATATGTGGGGGTTGTCAGCAAATTCTGTGTGAGAAACCCCTCCCACGAAATCCTGATCAAACGGATTCTCAATACGCATTTTAAACAGATCTTTTTAGGCCACCATATATCAGGGAATCTGAACTTTCCTCGACGCATCACCACCACCCACCTGAATGCATCGGTATTTTCACTGCATAAAACGTTTTTCGGCGCTGTTGAAAAATCTTTGGAGCAGATGGGCATTACCGTCCCCATTCAGATTCTCAAGGCCGATGGTGGCACCATGACCCTGGATGCATCAATGGTTTTCCCCGCACAGACTGTGCTTTCAGGGCCAGCGGCCTCCATCATGGGAGCCATCCCCCACGCACCTGAAGGGCAGGACGCCATTGTCCTGGACATTGGGGGCACCACAACAGATATTGCATTTTTGGTCAATAAAACCCCTTTACTGGAACCTGTTGGAATCCGAAGGGGCCAGTACAAAAGCTTGATTCGGTCTCTGCGTACCAGCTCCAAAGGCATTGGCGGTGATTCAGCCCTGCGTGTTAAAGGGGGCAAACTCACCATTGGTCCAGACCGATTAGGACCGGCCATGGCATTCGGCGGCCCAATCCCCACCCCCACAGACGCATTGGTGGTATTGGGGTTAATGGATGAAGGCGACACGGCCAAAGCCCTTGAAGGTGTGCGGCAGATTGGCCGCGCACTATCCATGGATGATATGGAAGCGGCGGACCATATCTTTCGCGCCTGTTGCAACGTCATTTTGAAAAAGACCTTTGAGATGATCGACCGACTCAATTCCAAACCCGTGTACACGGTTCATGATTTTCTAGAAGGGTATAAGCTCAGTCCGGCAAAAATACTGTTATTAGGCGGGCCAGCACGCTTCTTTGCCCAAAAAATAAAGCAGATGTACAAAATCGACACCATGGCCGTGCCGGAATCTTCTGTGGCCAACGCCATTGGTGCTGCGCTGGCCCGAACGACCTGTGAAATCAGCCTCAATGCAGATACTGAACAGGGCATTGTCACAGCCCATGAAGAAGATTTTGCAGAACCCATTTCCGGGTCTTATTGTGAAGATGACCTCATGGAAACCGCACTTACCTTGCTCAAGGAAAAGGCAGAACATGCCGGGGCCAATCCCGACAGCATTGAGGAGGTGGAAGTGGTGGAATTCCAAGAGTTCAACATTGTCCGAAACTTCTCACCCAGAGGTAAAATTTTTCGGACAAAAATTCAGCTAAAACCCGGCCTGATCAAGGGCTATGAATCCGTACTCAGCACCAGCGGCTGAACCCAACCAACGAGGCGACCATGTTAACATCCTCTCACAAAACCGGACTGGTATTTTTCCCTGCATTTGACTGGGCCATTGACCCCACCCACCCGGAACGGGAAGAGCGGCTGCTCTATACCCAGGATCAGGTCACTGAAGAAGGGGTCTTCGATATTGACGGCATTGTGGAGTACAAACCAGATCTGGTCACCCCAGAGGACATTCAACGCACCCATTTTTGCGTGCCTGACGAACGGACCGTGACCACGGAATCCCATCTGATTTCCGCCGGTGGTGCCAAAGCCATTGCCAACGCGGTGATGAATAAAGAAGTTAAAAATGGATTTGCTCTGGTCCGCCCGCCAGGTCACCATGCCATGCGGATCTCCCATGGGGGACGGGGATTTTGCCACATCAACATGGAAGCGGTGATGGTGGAATATATTCGATCCCAATTCGGTATCAAGCGCATTGCCGTTATTGATACCGACTGCCATCATGGCGATGGCACCAATGACATTTTCTGGCATGATCCTGATGTGTTGTTTATCTCTTTGCACCAGGACGGACGTACCATGTATCCAGGCACAGGTTTTCCAGGAGAACTAGGAGGGCCGAATGCAAAGGGGTCCAACCTGAATATTCCATTGCCGCCGGGCACTGGCACCGAAGGTTACCTATATGTCACCCGCCACTGTATCCTGCCGGTGTTAGATGCCTTCCAACCCGACATTATTGTGAATTCCGCCGGCCAGGACAACCACTACACCGACCCTTTAACCAATATGAACTTTTCGGCTCAGGGCTATGCCCAACTCACAAGCCTTCTTAAGCCGGACATCGCCGTACTGGAGGGGGGATATGCCATTGAGGGTGCCCTGCCCTATGTCAACCTGGGCATTATTCTGGCCATGGCCGGATTGGATTATTCCGGGGTGGTTGAACCCGATTATAATCCAGATAAGCTTAAACAATCCCCGCGCATCACCGACAAGATCAAAAATACGACGGACCAGATCATGGACTATTGGCATCAACGTCACCAGATGCGGGAGCAGGCAGGCACACCGGGAGATATTATCGTCCGCCATCGCGAAGTGTTCTACGACACAGACAATATTTTTGAACGCCAAAGGGAAAAAATCCGTATCTGCAGGGACTGCGGCGGCAGCTTTGAGGTTGATTCTAAAGCCACACCGGGCCATCATATTCTTGGCGTTCACATCCCCATCAATGCTTGCAGCGCCTGCAAAGAAAAGGGCTATGAATTCTACGACACGGCTGACAAATCAAAATACCATAAGATATACCTTCAGGATCGGCCCAAAGACACCTATGAAATAAAATAGTAAATATGAATGATCACACATCGTTGCTGGACAATTTAAAAACCAGGTCCCTAGTATTTCATTACACAAGGAATTTTTTCAACTCAAGGGGCTACCTGGAAGTGGAAACCCCGTTGCGCTGCCCCGCCGTCATCCCGGAAGGGCATATCGATCCGATCATGTCCGAGCATTCTTTTCTCCAGGCGTCACCCGAGCTTTGTATGAAACGGCTTTTGTCCATGGGGGCGCCAAAAATTTTTCAGATCTGTAAATGTTTCCGAAAAGGGGAACGTTCAGAACGCCATCTGCCGGAGCTAACCCTGCTGGAATGGTATGCAGCAGGAGAAACATATCAGGATTTAATGGCGCAATGTGAAGGGCTTATCCGGCATATTGCAGAAAGCCTGGGCATGGATAGCTGCCTGATGTATCAAAACCAACCCATTCAGTTTAACAAACCATTTGAGCGGTTATCGGTTCAACAGGCATTTGAGACCTATGCCCATGTGAGTGCAGACAAGGCATTGGCAACCGGCAAATTCGATGAAATTTTAAGTTTTGATATCGAACCCCAGTTAGGAAATGACCGTCCATGTATCCTCTATGACTACCCCATCCCTTTGGCGGCCCTGGCAAAGCCACATCCAGACACCCCAACCTTGGCACAGCGCTTTGAACTCTATGTGGCGGGTATTGAACTGGCCAACGGGTTTACTGAACTGACCGACCCCATAGTCCAGCGACAGCGGTTCAAGGCGGAGAACCAAACCCGTATTCGTAATGGTCGTGAAGCGCTGCCCCTGCCGGAAAAATTCCTGAATGACCTGTCTCGAATGCCCGACGCCGCTGGTATTGCCTTGGGAATGGATCGGCTGGTCATGCTGTTTTGCAACGCCGCCGTCATTGACGAAGTCATTGCATTCACACCTGAAAACCTTTAACCGTCAGGCCATTACGATTTCCCCAAAATAGCATCACTGCGTTACGGTGTCAGGATCTGTCACCCTGAAGCACTTTTTTACCATTGTGGTTCAGATTCGATTTGCTGTTTTTTTCTGCTTGACATCCATTCAAACAAAACATAGGCTTTTCAATAGGGTATCTACTTTATTTCTATTTTTCTAGGAGGTCGTGATGCAAAATTGGTTTAAATATGGCGTGTTGGCATCATTAATGATCGGGATCGCCGTTCCGGCTTTTAGCGGTGGCATTGACAACAAACAAAATTTTTCAGGGGCATACGCCGGCAGCCTGAGCCGTAACGCGGCCACTGACGGCGCAGACGTTGCCGCATACAACCCAGCCGGAATGATGCTCATGAAAAACGGGATTCACGTGCAATTGGACATGCAGCCGTTTCACTTTGATTATGACCATGATTACAATGGGAACACCCAGACTACGCACACGACCTCCGTGATTCCCACAGCCTTTGGTATCTATAAAAAACAAAACTGGGCAGCCTGGGGCGCCTTTACCGTCAATGGCGGCGGCGGTGAGCTTGAATATAAAGACGGCAATATCATCACCCAGCAAATCAAGACCTTGGTGACAGCAGACCTCAGTCAGGGGGCCGTACCCGGCGGCATGGGAGGATTCAGCACCTTGGCCAATGTACTTGTATGGCAAAACCAGAAAGGAATTGTTTTACCCAATCCAAGTGTCGGATTAAATGCCGGCGGTGTGTTCTCCAACGAATATGCCTATGCAGAAAGCTACGATTACACACTTACCGCAGGCATGTCATACAAAATAAACGACATGTTCTCCATTGCCGCAGGATTACGATATGTCTTCACAGATAAAGATGTGGATATTCACGGGCTCTATGTACAAGGCGGTACGTCTACCCATGTTATCGGTGCATATACCCAGGAGGCACGAGGATTTGGCGGGGTATTGGGCATCAATATTCATCCCAGTGATACACTTAATTTTGGTATCCGTTATGACACCCGGGTAAACCTGGATTGGCACACCCATATCGGAAGTCAGAGTAAAGGGACTGTCGGTGAAAATATTCTTGCCGTTAACGACAGGAGAGACGGACAACGTGCCGCCAGAGATCTGCCTGCGGTTCTGGCGTTAGGTGCAGAATGGAAAGTAACGCCTAAACTCACTGTAAAACCGTCGTTTACCTACTTTTTTGAAAAAGACGCGGACTGGGGGAATCAAAACCGATCTGTCGATGAAAACTCTTATGAAGTCGCGCTGGCGCTTCAATATGATATAAACCCAACCTGGACGTTGACCACAGGATATCTTTATATTGATGTGGGTATGAAACCCGAAAATTTTAAAATTATAGAAAAGATGAGCCCACCGCTGGACTGCCATGCCGTTGCCTTGGGTGCCCAATATAAAATGAACGACAGGCTGACGTTTACTTTGGGCCTTGCCAGTTATCTTTATGTCGAAGATACTGCACCGGCGAACTTGGCAAACTTTACCCCGGAAGTCACATATGACAAGATCTTTTACCAAGTCGGGATCGGTATCCAGTATAGCATTTTTTAATTGAAATGCACCTGGCGTTTACCAAAAAAACGGTCGGTAAACGCCAGCTTAAAACGCTCTCCAGACAGAGCGTTCGCTTATTTCTGCCAGCCGTGCTCTCCGATCAGCTTAACAAATCGACATCCACCAAGATTGGTGGTTTTAATGCCAGTCCGTGTTTTTTCCAGACGTAACAGCTCCTGGGAATGCAGCCCACCCACCGGCATCACCAGACGCCCCCCTATGGCAAGCTGATCCACCAAGGGAGCGGGGATCTGATTGCCACCAGCCGTTACAATGACCGCATCAAACGGGCTTTCCCCTCTCCACCCTTGAGTTCCATCGGCATATCGGGTGACAATGTTGTGGTATCTCAAACGGTCAAACAGTCGGCGGGTCTGAAGATAAAGCGTGTTGTTCCGCTCAATGGTGTACACTTTGTAAATGATTCTGGAGAGAACTGCCGCCTGGTATCCAGACCCGGTTCCAATTTCCAGTACCCGTTCATTGCCTGTCAGGCAAAGACTCTGGGTCATTTCAGCGATGATAAAAGGCTGGGAGATGGTCTGCCCCTCTCCAATGGGAAGGGGGAAATCGCCATACGCACTGTCTGCAAGGGCTTCACTTACAAAAAGGTGGCGGGGCACATGGGTCATCGCCTTGAGTACAAGCGGATCGGTGATCCCTCGGGCCATGATCTGGTTTGCCACCATATCCCGGCGCCAACTGGAAAATTTCTTGGGTTCGGCATTCATCTTTTCTTCATACCAGCTGCCCCCTCGACCGTCAAGAAAAACGCACATGCCAAGCAGGCTGAGGTTTACCTTGCATTTTTACCAACCAGCAGTTAATGATAGCTATCATGAATAAAATGTTAAAAATAGAGATAGCGGTGCTTATTGCAGTGATTGCATTTTTATTCGGCACCTTGGGATATATGTATATCGAAAAATGGAATTTTCTGGATTCGGCATACATGACCGCCATTACTTTGAGTACGGTGGGATACGCGGAAATCCATGAACAGAGTGACGCTGGCCGGATGTATACCATTTTCCTTATATTTACCGGTGTGGGATATTTTCTCTACCTTGGCAGCGTTGTGGTTTCGTTTGTGGTGGATGGAGAAATCAAGGCGTTGCTAGGGAGACAGCGATTGGACAAAAAAATCAGTAAATTAAAAGATCATTATATCGTCTGCGGCTACGGCAGAATCGGCCGGGTACTCTGCAACTTTATCCGGGAGGATACCCAGGATATTGTGGTTGTCGAGAAAAATGAAAAGCTGCTGGACACAATGGTTCAGGACAAAATACACCATCTCATTGGCGATGCCTCGGATGAAGCACTTTTGGAAAAGGCGGGCATTGGAAAAGCCAGGGCCATGGTGGCGGCTCTGGCCACAGACACTGCCAATGTATTTTTGGTGCTGACTGCCCGGCAATTAAATCCGGATATTTACATCCTTGCCCGGGCCTCCAGCCCGGAAGTTCAGAAAAAACTGATTGTCGCCGGGGCTAACCGGGTGGAATCCCCTTACGATATTGGTGCCATCTCCATGGGGCTCAAACTGCTGCGTCCCACGGTATCCAATTTCCTGGATACTGCAGTGTCCAGGAAAAGCGATGCCATACAAATTGAAGAAGCCTTTGTCCCCAAAGGATCCAGCTATGCCGGCAAAGCCTTGAAAGATTCAGGTATCCGCCAAAACTTCAATCTCATTATCATTGCCATCAAAGACGCTGCCGATCACATGGATTTTGCCCCCCACTTCGAGACACTTATCCAGATTGGCGACACATTGATTGTCATGGGAAAAACAGAAGACCTGCGGGCATTTAGAGCGGCCCTGGAAACAAGCATGACCTAAAGTTAAATGCAACCGAGCTTACCCAATACAAAAAGACCGACACCTGATGCCTACACGTTGCAGGCCTTCCGATACCGGTCTTTTCATGATGTTGTTAAATCCCATTGGCAGGAGAACCACCCCACCCATTTGATCAGATTTTATAAATAACCCTGCGATCTGTGATGATAATATCCACTGTAAATTTTCTGGATTCCATCTGGATCTGATCCACAATCTGATCCTCATAGGCCAAGGATACCTTTCTACAGGTTTCGGGCAGTTTTGTAATCAGTTTTGAATAATAGTTATTGCCAAACCCCACGCGACCGCCCTTGTCATCAAACGCCAAGCCGGGAATAAAGGCAATATCAATATCCTCCAACGCGATTTTCTTGCAACCCTCTGGATTGGGTTCAAGGATGTCATCGGCATTACGCACAAGATCCTTGTCATAATTACTGATTTTATACAAAGAAAAGCTGTTTTTAGACTCAGTGAACACCGGAAGAACAACATTCTTTTCAATTTCCATGGTTTTTCGGATTATTGACTCGGTTGGGATTTCCGTACTGACCTGTGTGTACATAAAAACTTGCTGGGACTCAAGAAAGTTTGCAAATTCAAATAATTTCCCCTCAATAATTTGATATTTTTCTGCCAACGTCTCGGGACTCATCGCGTCCATCCGGGACGCGACCTGGGCCAGCACACTGTTTTTTCCGTTTTTCATCTCATCCATAATCATCATTCCTTTGGGTTACACCGCAATACAAGTAAATTTTAAAAGCATCCAAAAACGTATACATTGTAATCGGCTTGTCAACCGGCAATAATCATTGACTGTTTGCACTGCCCCATGTTATCTCTATAACGGCCACGGGCCGTACCTGGTCTATCGATACCCGGGCACAGCCCACAACAAAATTTGAAAGATCTGAGTGACCTACACAGACTTTGTATATAAAAAAGTTATGGAAAGTCATATTTCTAATCAATATTTCAACCCATTAATCAGGCAGGACACAGACCAAAATGCTGGATATTAAATTAATAAAAACGGATTTGGATTTCGTTAAAAAAGGAATGGAAAAACGAGGCGCCCAAATCGATTTTTCAAATTTTTTGGAAAATGAAAAAAAAAGAAAAGGGCTGTTACTTGAAATAGAGACATTACGGCACCAGCGCAATACCGTATCCGACGAAATTGCAAAAATAAAGAAATCTGGGCAGGATGCCCAGACCAGCATTGAGGAAATGAGACACGTTTCCGAACGAATCAAAGGGCTTGACAAGGATTTGACTAAAGTTGAAACGGACATTCAATCGTTCCTCATTACCCTTCCCAATCTGCCCCATGATGATGTTCCCAAAGGCAAGGATGATACCGAAAACCGGTTGGAAAAGACCTGGGGCACGCCAAGGAAATTTGATTTTCCGATTAAAGACCATGCGGACATCGGTGAAGATCTAGGGATTTTAGATCTTGGACGGGCTGCAAAACTGGCTGGTTCTCGGTTTCCTTTGTATATTGGCAGCGGTGCGAGGTTAGAGCGGGCATTGATCAACTTTATGCTGGATATCCACACCACTGAACACGGTTACACAGAAGCCCTGCCCCCGTTTATCGTCAACCGGAAAACCATGACGGGTACCGGTCAACTGCCAAAATTTGAAGAAGACCTGTTTAAACTGGAAGGCTGGGAGTATTATCTGATCCCCACCTCAGAGGTGCCCATCACCAACATCTACGCCAAGGACATTTTAGACGAAGCCCAACTGCCCCAGAAATTTACCGCCTTCACCCCTTGTTTCAGATCCGAAGCCGGATCCTACGGCCGGGATACCAAGGGGCTGATCCGACAGCACCAGTTCAACAAGGTGGAAATGGTAAAAATCACCTCACCAGACACCTCTTTTGAGGAATTGGAATCCCTGCTGGCCAATGCGGAAACCATTCTACAGCGTCTGGAACTGCCCTACCAGGTGGTTACCCTGTGTACCGGAGACCTGGGATTTTCAGCCACCAAGACATATGATATTGAAGTCTGGATGCCCGGGCAAAATAAATACCGAGAGATTTCTTCCTGCTCCAACTGTCTGGATTTCCAGGCCCGCAGGGCCAACATTAAATTCAGGCGTAACGGTGTCAAAAAGGCAGAATTCTGTCACACCCTCAACGGATCAGGCCTGGCTGTGGGCCGCACCTTTGCCGCCATTCTTGAAAACTACCAATTGGCTGACGGCAGCGTCAAAGTGCCTGAGGCCCTAGTACCTTATATGGGAGGCCTTACGGTTATCAAACATGAATCTTAATCTGTTTCCCGAAGATATCAGGGACCACATCATTCCCACACCCGGCGGAGATCTGTATTATAAATGTATTGGATGCGGTGCGGAATACGGCATTGACGCGCTGCTTTATGTCTGCCCAGAATGCGATCATGTGCTGCTCATTGAAGACCGGCTTAAGGATCGACTCAAAGCCATTGACGGCCATACCTGGCAACGGATATTCGATTATCGTAAACTGGTTAAACTTCCTGCATTGAAAGGGATTTACAGATACCATGAATTGATCGGTCCGGCCATTCCGCTATCATCAATTCTCTACCTTGGGGAAGGCCATACCCCCATGGTGGAAGCCAACAAACGCCTTCAGGAAAAAGCGGGTATACCCTTTTTTTACAAAAATGATGGTCAAAATCCCAGTGCGTCTTTTAAGGATCGCGGTATGGCATCTGCCCTGTCCAGCATCAAATTTCTTTTGGACAATGGACGGGTGTCCGATGTCATTTCCATCTGTGCGTCCACCGGCGACACCTCCGCAGCCGCTGCCTTGTATGCGTCATATCTTGGTCCGTTGGTCAAATCTGCGGTACTTTTACCCCATAAAAAAGTGACTTCAGCCCAGCTGGCCCAACCTTTAGGCAGCGGTGCCAAAGTATTTGAAATTCCGGGGGTCTTCGACGACTGCATGAAAGTGGTGGAACATCTGTCCGGGAAATATCCGGTGGTTCTGTTGAATTCAAAAAATGCCTGGCGGATTCTGGGCCAGGAGTCATACGCCTATGAAATTGCCCAGGATTTTGACTGGGACATGACTGACAAAGTTGTTGTGGTTCCCATCGGCAATGCCGGTAACATTTCAGCAATCATGAACGGGTTCCTCAAATTCTATGACATGGGCATCATTCATTGTCTGCCCAAAATCATTGGGGTTCAGTCGGAACATGCCGATCCAGTCTATCAATATTATCTTGAAGCGGATGATGCGAAACGCAAATTCATCCCAGTGGACACCCGGCCCAGCGTGGCCCAGGCTGCAATGATCGGCAATCCCGTGTCCATGCCGCGTGTGGTTAAAATTGCACGGAAATACGATGCCGCAGCAGGGTGTCGAAAGGTATATGTCGTTCAGGTAAAGGAACAGGAGATCATGGACTGGCAGCTCACGGCCAACCGCAACGGCCACATCACCTGCACCCAGGGCGGTGAATGCCTGGCCGGCATTGTCCGGGCCAAATCACAGGGGCTTGTCAATGACAGTGAAACTGCCGTTCTGGACGCCACCGCCCATGCCATAAAATTCTCAGGGTTCCAGGATCTCTATTTTAATAAAGAGATACCCGAACCCTACAATATCGCTCCGGACGATCAATTTATCAATCTGCCGGAACTTATCGCCTTGGATGACCCCAACCTTGCGCCCTCCCAGGAAAAACGGCTGAATCCCAGTGATTTCAACCGGTTTGTGGATGACGTCTCAAGAAAAATAGCAACACAACTGGGTCTGTCGGTCAAATGAAATCGCTTGCTTTAGGTATATTACTGACAGCACTTTGCTTATGGGGATTCCCCTTAGGGCAACCTGTACCGGTATGTGCCCAAGGGGTTAAAACCCATTTTAAAACATATACCATCTTTACCTACCGCCAGACCGATTATCTGTGTGAACCGTATACCGTCAAAAAACACGACTGGCTTTACAAAATTTTTCGCCAGAAAGGTGAAATATCCGCATCGGATTTCCCTAAATTTTTAAGACTCTTTAAACATCTGAACCCCCAGATTTCCAATATCGACGCCATTGAACCCGGAGAGCGGATCACGATTCCGTTAAAGAAAGTGGCCAAAAGCGCATACAACAGTCAGCGTATTGTTGAAGTGCCCGTCCTTGAATTTTCTGTGACACTCTCCCCTAAAAAGGTCGATGAATATGTCAGGACCCATCTTGTTCAAAAGGGGGATACCATTTCCGCCCTGTTGGACAAGGCATTCCTTAAACCAAACGGCGCTGTCTCTGAAGTCGGCAAAAAAACCGTTAACAGCCTAAACCCCGAACTTAAAGATATTAACCGCATATACACAGGTTCCAATATTCTCATACCAGAACCAGATATCCTCAATCAGCCATGGTTTGACACCCTTTTAGCGCAAGGCTACACCAATATAAAAGATAACGGCCCGTCAGCCGGGCAAACCAATGATAAAATGACAGATCAACCGTCCGCGCCCCAAATAGCGGCGGCCACCACCGCGGATAAATTACCGGTGGCACTCACGCCAAGAGACATCAGCCGCCTCAAACGATACGCCCAATTGATACAGGGTGCTGTACAAAACCGGGGGAAAGTATTTTTCCCTGGAAAAAATGGTCGTCCTGCAAAAATACTTGATTTGTCCCAAACCCCGGTACTGGAAGCCTCAACCGGTCAGAAAACCCTGATTCTGCCAGATCATACCATGCCAACGGATCTGGATGCCGATCTTGTCGCAGCCATTAAAACCTATTGGCAGGACGTTCGTCTCAAACAATTGAGTCAGGCACTCAAAGGCAATCTCCCTGAAAAAGATCCCATGACCCGCCCTCCGTCTTCTCTGGAGACACTCATTACCGCGCTGTTATCTGATACTCCCTATGAATACGACGGTAACGCAAAATTCAGCATTGTATTGAAAGATTTGACAATGCGGGTTTCACTGGGCCGAATTACCTGCGAAAATCGACCGGATCTTCTGGTCAACAAGGGCAATGTATACGGTAGCGCCCTTGATTTACTCGAAACCCAGGGATATGAGATACTGGATCTTTTTGAAGGTGCACCGGCCGGGGAAACCATCATTGCCTTGTTTTCAAAATTGGGATATGAAACTTGGGAAAACCCGGCCTTTTATGACCAGAACCACATTCAGAATATCCAGGGCATTTATGTGGTAAAAGGACTTGAAAAGACATTGATTACCACAACGCCTCTGCCCCAAAATACCACCGACTTCCTAATGGAAGAAGGCATTAACCCCCTTAAACTTGATGGACATACCGGTCTATGAAAAAAGAACTCTGCTGCCTGCTGTCATCCTCAATTCTCTGCGCCTGTGCAACAGCAAATAGCTCAAGCAAAACCATCAAAATCGCACAGGCTATTAAAAAAGAAGGGGACGCTTACCAGATCCAGGGTAAATATACTGCCGCCCTTGCCAAACTTCTTGAAGCAGAAAAAATTATCCCTAGGGACCCCTACCTCCAAAACAGTCTGGGATTGGCATATATGGGCAAAAAGCGGTACGACCTTGCAGAGTCTTCGTTTACCATGGCCCTTAAATACAAACCAGAATATACAGATGCAAAAAATAACATGGGCGTAGTACTCCTGCGGCAACAAAAGTGGGATCAGGCCATCACAAGATTTCTGGAAGTGCTGGATGACCTGATCTACCCCACGCCCCATTTCGCCCTGGCCAACCTCGGCTGGGCATACTTAGGAAAAGCCCAATATGCAAAAGCCCAGACTTACTTTTTAAAGGCCTTGGAAACGCAATCTGGATTCATCACAGCCATCCACGGCCTCGCCCAGGTATACATCCAGACGAGACAAACAACGCGTGCGTTAAAATACCTTCAAAGCGCCCTCAAACAGACACCGGATTCAGCGATTCTCCATGCCGATCTTGCACAAGTATATGAACAAAAAGGCCTGCGTGAGCAGGCGTTAAGACAATGGCAGCTTACGCTAAGGCTAGTTAACACGAATACGGCCCTGGCCAGAAAGGCCCAGGACCGTATCCTTACCCTTGAATAATCATCCTTAATCAATGTGCGGCAGTGTCTACATTGCGCTTTTGCTCAAGTTGAACAATGGACGGCGTCAAAAAAATCAGCAATTCATTCCTTAAATCATCATTCTTGTGATTGGAAAAAAGCAATCCCAGAACTGGAATACCGTTTAGGAATGGCAAACCATGATCAGCTTCACGAAGCGTTTTATTCACGACCCCGCCGATGACAATCGTCTCTCTATTATTCACCAAAAGCTCTGTCTGTGTTTCGTTGGTATTCAGTATGGGAACGCCGGTTGGGGTAAGGCTTGCCACATCATTTTTAGTCAGTTTAATTGTCATGGAAATTCGTTTATCGGGGGTAACATGGGGTGTCACCTCAAGCAACAGATCAACATCTTTAAATTTCACTGAAGAGCCGCCAGAGTCATCCCGTTCCAGATAGGCATATTCCTGCCCCTGCTTAATCATTGCCGTTTTGTTATCCAGGGTCATAACGCGGGGAGAGGATACAATTTTAACATCCCCCTGTTCTTCGGAGGCCTCCAATTTAGCATTCAATGCGGTTACAGAGGACCCAAACAACCTGAAGAAGGAAAAATCTCCGGCAAATCCATTCGTTGTCCCCACATTTAAGGCCGCATTAAAATCATCTACAAACGATGAAGTTCTTGCTCCTGAATTGGACAGGTGCCAGCTGGTTCCAAAACTCCGCTTAAATTCATTAGACACTTCAACGACTTTGGCTTCAATCATGATCTGAGGTGTGACCTTATCCAGTCGGAAAATCAACTCTTGGGCCTGGGCGATTTTCTTTTTGGTATCTGTGATGATGACCATATTGGTCCTGGTGTCGATGGAGAGTGTCCCGCGGTCCGGCGTCAGTATCTTTGCGACATGGGGTTCGATATCCTCTTTGGCATCAGAGTAGTTGATAGGAATATAATCGGTAAACAACGGTTCCAATGCCTTCTTTTGCTCCAATGCTTTTTTGCGTGCCGCAATGGCGGCCTGGCGCATTTCTTCCTCATTTTGAAGGGTTTCAGCAGTTGAAATGCGAACGACATTTCCTTCCATTTTTTTGCCCAAACCGTTCATTCGCAACACCAAATCCAGCACCTGATCCCACGGAACCGCTTCTCCCAAACTTAGGGTGACCTTACCTTGCACGTTCTCATCAATGGCAAAATTCAGCCCGCTGACACTTTGCAAAATCCTAAATACGTTTTTTATGTCTGTATCAAAAAAGTCCAACTTGATTTTTTCACCCGTGTAAGGGCGGTTTCCGATACCCAGTACCGGATCCGAATGGCGATTGGCCTTCCCTGTCTCAAAAGCCATCGTATCTGCTGCAGGCAAGGGTGCCTGGTTTTCTGGCATGGACACCGCCGCCTGCGTGCCCCTGACCCTGTTTTGTTCAGACGGTTGGATGGTTGGGGCGTCAAAGGAAAGATGGATGCCCTGACGGTTCTGGACCACATGAAAGGGAACCTGATCCCTAAGTTTGATATCAATACGGGTATCATTTTTTTCCCCTGGGTATGGATGGGGCTCCACCCTTTCCACAGCAGAATTAAAATAGCGGGTCACCAGCGGACGCTGCTGGTGATATGGAATTTTTGTATTGTAAAGCGTCAGGTAAACCGTATCTTCGTTTGCTTGACGGGTGTCGTAACGAACCGGCTGGCTGGTCTCAATTCGGATATTGGACTGCCCTGATTCCAATGTATTAAATTCAACATTGATTATCTCGGCCTGGCTGCTGGGTATGGTTAATTGTTCTTCAACGTCACCCATTGGCGCATTGGCCGCCCAAACCTTGTCTTGGGGTAACATCTCGTTTTTTTTTGGCATTTCAGCCTTATCCAGTTGCCCCTCAGTTTCTTTGTGCAAAATGATTCCCAACCGCGTTCCATCCTCAACCACGGTGTAAGACAAATCTTTTGTCAATAAAATATCCACCTTGGCAGTCGTCTGCGCGTCATCCGCATAACCGGTTTTAATTCCCCCAATTTGTTCATCTTGTCCTTGGGCGCGCCCCATGTCGTCAGCAAAGGCAGTATCCGGCAGATAGACCGTAATGGTAAAAGGAAATGGCTGTTTAATGGAAGTGTATTCAATGACCTGGTTTGCCTGAATCCAGATCTTGACCTGATCATCGTCACCACTTATCGTAATGTTTTGAACCATTCGCTGAACATCTGGATGGGTTTTAATTTGCGCCCCACTTGTTGTTTGGCGGGGCGTGACATCTTTTGCAGGTGCTGGCGTTTCAGCTTGTCTGCCAATGCAGCCAGTCGCAATAAACAGGGCCATGAGCCCGGAAATCAAAGTCATCCCATATTGCTTCACCACAGATTGATAATGCGCCATGTTATTCTCCACCTTCATATTTATGAAATTTGATTTCCTGAATCCGCTCTTTGCGGACTCCTTTAAAATCTTTTACATACTCTTTAATCAATATACCCTCTCTGGAAATTTTAGACACCTGCCCCTGGTTACGCCCCATATATGTTCCAACGACCACTTCATACCCTTTACCGCTGCGCTCTTCCACCATCGCAACGTAGCCTCGCTTCATTTTGACAACTGCCACCAGTTTGAGCTGGCTAAGTTCCATTTTTTCAAGGGGCGTTAAAATTCGTTTTGGCTTTTTTTCCTCTGGATCGACTTTTGGAGGAGCTGCTGTTTTCTCACTCAACAACGGAATAAAGGGATCAACCCGGCCCATGGTATCATACTTTTTAACAACAAATGAATTGGCCAATGCAGACGCCACCTCTGCCAGTTCCTTTTTTACGGCCCCATCGGTTTTAGGCTGCACCTGCCCTGCTGATGAGGGTGCCGGCAACGATACGGGGTTATCAACAGCACGCATTTCATCCGATCCCTTTGTATGTTCAGCATGTGCACTCGCATGCGTTTGAGTTTTTCCAGCCTGAATTTCAGCAGACGGCCCCAAAACAGCCGGTGATGCCGGTTCGGTGCCTTTTTTTACGACAGGCCTGTGGCCCGTTTTTCTTGATGCGCCTTCTGCAACACCGGACATATTGGCCTGAACCGCACGTTTAGAAACATCTATAGATTTTTCGATCACGGTAATCTGGCGAGGGGGGACCGCCGGTTCTTGTTTCTGTTCGCAGGAAACAAAACAAAGCAACATCATGCCCAGCCCTGCCCTACAAAATAATTCAATTAATTTTGCCATAACAGATGCCCTTTACCCTCTTTTTTTCTTTTTTTTGCGTTTCTTACCGCTATCAGCAGATTTTGGCTCTGTAAACATATAGGTGATGACTGTGCATTTCATCTGAATCTTTTCTTTGGCTTTACCATCGTGCTTCATCTCAATACTGCGCACATTGACAACTCGACTCAGATTTGCCAACTGAAAAAAGAAATCAGCAATCTGATGATAAGAGCCGCTGACATCCATTGAAATTGGGATTTCCTTATAAAAATCCTTTTCAACCACACCGTCGGGCTCAAACAATTTAAATTCCAATCCAGCCAAGGTCCCGGCTTCAGAGATACTGTCTAACAGTGCAGGCACCTCCTTTTTATCCGGTAACGCTGTCATGGCGATATTAAACTGTTCCTGGGCCTGAGCCATCTGTTTTTCATACTTAGGAAGTACCCGGGCTTTGGCTTTATAGCTTGACAACTGGGATTGTGTTTGTTTCAGCGTAGCCTTGGACGAATTCAGCATCTTTAACCGAGGCGAAAAAATAAAATAATAATATCCACCGCCAATCGCCAGCATCGTACCAATGCAGATGAGCAGCCGCTGCATCCGGGTGAGTTTTCCAATGCCTTCAAACAGCTGATCCAGCTGGGCCCGTATTTTACCCGTGGGTTTTTCTTTTTTTTCAGACATTATTTCCCCTTACCCTTTTTTACAGCCGGTTTTGGCGACGCCTGTTTTTTTTGGCACACCATCTCAAAGGCTTTGAGGCGAAGACCGTCTTGAAACACCTTTGACTTGGAGCGTTGAAGATCCACATTTTCAAAAATGGGGGATTTTTCCAAATTTCTCATGAAATCGGCAATGGTGGGATTGTCTAACGCAATGCCGGTCAGTGTTACCGTTTTGCCGTCCGATTTCAAGCTTTCCAGCCACATTCGGGTCATAACAATACGGTCAGCCACTTCTTCTAACAGCACCTGTTTTTCGTCTCGTTTATGCCTTAACGTAGAGACCACTTTGAGCTTGTCATTCAGTATTTTAAGATCCTTTTTAATCTGAGTGACCCGCAACGCCTTATCTTTGTATTTTTTTGTTTCGGCTTGAGCAGCTGAAATTTTGCTTTGAACATCGTTGATCTGGCTGTCCACAGTTTTGGTAAGCCAGAACAACGCCACCCCAATCAAAACAATGGAAAGAAAAAAAATGGATACTTGGCGCCGGATATTCTCTTTTTTCCGGGCGAGCCTGAACGGCAGAAGGTTAATTCGTATCATTTGTCATCCACCCGCCTCATGGCAAGTCCCAGTGCGATGGGGGCCTGAAGTTTATATTTCTCCAGGTTGCCAAATTGTTTGGAATTGATAGTTAGTCCCTCAAAAGGATCAATATTGAAAATCGGCACATTCAATTCAGCCTTTAACTGGCGGCCAAGGCTTTTAATAAAACCGCCGCCACCGCTGAGAATGACCTGCTCCAACTGCAGTTCATTGGTACCGGATTCAAAGGTGTGAACCACCTCACAAATTTCTGAACACCATCCGCTGGTGATGCCACTGCAGATCTTTGACAACGCCTCCGAACCACCTGGCGGCGCCATTTCTCCACGAACCACCGCTGAAGCCGTATCAAATTCAATATCCATATTATCCGTTACCGCTTCAACGATCTGAGTCACACCGGTCATCATATCCCGCATCATCATGGAGTTGTTATCCTTGACGATATTCAGCGATGTTTTCGATGCCCCCACATCCGCCAACAGCGTGACAAGCGAGTGATCTTGACCCGGCAGACGTTCAAAGAGATTTTGCAATGCAAATGTATCCACATCAATAATACTGGGGATCAACCCCGATCTGCGGGTCAACTCCATATATTCATCCACCAGCTCTTTATTCACTGCCACCAGAAGCACATTCATCTGATCCGGTGAATATTCACTTTCCCCAAGAATTTGATAGTCAATATTAACATCCTCTATATCGTAAGGGATGTATTGCTCAGCCTCAGTTCGAATGTTCTCTGCCAGCTGCTTTTCCGTAGCTGTCGCCGTGGCGATGGTTTTGATCACCACAGAATGGCCGCCTGTGGAAATCGCCACTTTCTTTTCTCTAATTTTATGGGACTTGAAAAGATCGCGAATAATCCCGGAAAGGGTATCCATATCCGCAATCCGTCCATCACGAATGACCCCTTCAGGCACCGCAGCGATACCAAATTTTTTTAAAGAATTCCCTTTTTTAGAGAGTTTCAGTTCAGCGACTTTAACAAAGGCAGATCCAATATCCAGACCTACGAGGTGATCTTTTTTTCCAAAACCCATAGAATTCACCCTCAATAACAGGCTGTCATGTATTCAACAGATTATCCAATTGTATTTTATCTTGTGATGTCGTATTAATAAGCACTATACTTGATACGATATGTATTCAAAGTCAAGTAGAATTATTACTTTGAAAAATTTAACAATGAAATAATATAGATCTTACCATAACAAATAAGGTAAAATAAAGTAAAAAATTAAACTTTTCTTTTGGAACCTGCACGTAAAGTGAAAAAAGACCCCGCTCACACAGATCCCGCAGACGGTGCCCGCCCCTTTGTACTGGTAAAAGCATTTACGGTTTCCAGCCTTGTGGTCATGCTGACGGCAACCATTGTGATAGCCGCGCTCAATGCCCATTGGGTCAGAACGATTCTGCTTGAAAAAAGCAAAGAATATAACCGTCTGCTTGTGGAAAATCTCAATCACCAGATATTTTTGAGATTTGTCGCCCCCATGGTGTACAAATACGGTGAAGTGAAACTCAGAGAAGATACGCAATACCGCCTTTTAGATGCGGTGGTCAAATCCACGCTGCACAGTTTTCACGTTGAGACCGTCAATATTTTCAGCACAGACAACATCATCGGCTACAGCTTGGATGAAAAAAATATTGGTAAAAAAAATGCGGGCGGTGTCTATTATGATAAGGCCATGGCAGGAGACGCCACATCCAAACTGATCCAAACAGGAAATTCTCTGGAACTGATGTTCTGGTTCCCCCAGAAAACCCAAATCGTCACCTTTGCGCCGTTGGTTCAAGAGGTTCGGCTATCCGCAAAGGGTGACCGCCAGATCATAGGCGTGATCGAAATCATACGGGATATATCCGACGAGTACCAGCAGGTATTTAAACTCCAGGGACTGATTGTAACCAGTTGCGCCGGGATCATGGGTATTTTGTTTTTAATTCTCAGATTCGTGGTCAAACATGGCGAACGGGTCATTGAACGGCGGGCGGAAGAACGGCTCAAACTCGAAGAGAAACTGCGTCGGGCCGAGCACCTTTCAGCCATTGGCGAAATGACTGCCGGAATATCCCATGAAATCAGAAACCCATTAGGGATCATTAAAAGTTCGGCACAGCTGATGAAAAAAAAAATGGCCCGTCTGGATCCTGCCAGCAAAATCCCAGGCATCATTGTAGAGGAGTCTTCCCGCCTCGACCATATCATTAAGGACTTTCTGGATTTTGCAAGACCCATTGTCGCTGATTTGCGCCCCTGTGCCGTGGAAGATATCCTTGAAAAAAACCTGGCATTTTTATCGCCCAAAGCCCAGGAAGAAAACATTTGTATCAAAAAAAAATTTCAGGACAATTTGCCCGGCATCCTGGCAGATCCGGCCATGCTCTACCAGGCCTTTTTGAATATTCTTCTCAATGCATTTCAGGCCATGGACGAATCCGGTCAGATTACCATTTCTACCCGCCATGACGGAGAATGGGTCCGCATCAGTATTACCGATACCGGAGACGGCATTGACCCAGAGATCTTGAAAAAAATCTGGACCCCTTTTTTTACCACGAAAGAAACAGGTACAGGGCTGGGCTTAGGTATTATCAAAAACATTATCGAAGCCCATAACGGCAGCATTGAAATTGCCAACGTCGCACCGACCGGCACACGGGTGGAGATGACCCTGCCTGCGGTGCCGCACCCTGCCAAGGAGTAACCCCAATGGAAAACATACTCATCGTAGATGATGAAAAACATTATCCCATGATCATTGGTGAAGTATTGGCCGAAGAAGGATACCATGCCTTTACGGCATCCAGCGGCATGGAAGCCCTGGATATTCTCAACACCCAATTGATTGATCTGGTCCTGTCCGACGTTAAAATGCCGGGCATGTCGGGTATTGAACTGCTGGAAAACATAAAAGCCTTAAAACCGGATTTGCCGGTCATCATCATGACCGCATTCGGCAGTGTTGAACAAGCCGTTGCCGCCATGCACAAGGGCGCCTATACCTTTATCTTAAAACCCTTTGAGAATGAGGCGTTAATTGCCCATATCGCCAAGGCCCTTTCCATCTATAAGATCCTGCAGGAAAACACCCTGCTCAAGGACGCCATCCGATCCCGGTACCAGTTTGACAACATTATCGGCAAGAGCAAACCCATGCTGGATCTGTATAACATCATCGAAAAGGTTGCGCCAACCAATGCTTCGGTCCTTATTCAAGGAGAAAGCGGCACAGGCAAGGAACTGATTGCCAAAGCAGTGCATTATAACAGCTTGAGAAAAGACAAGCCTCTGGTTGCAGTCAATTGTGCGGCATTTGCCCAATCCCTTTTGGAAAGCGAACTTTTCGGACATGAAAAAGGTGCCTTTACCGGGGCCGCCAATATGAAAAAAGGACGATTTGAACTGGCGGATAAAGGCAGTCTTTTTCTTGATGAAATCGGCGAATTACCCCTGCCCTTGCAGGTAAAATTGCTTCGGGTATTGCAGGAGCGTACCGTAGAGCGTGTGGGTGGGGCCACCCCCATTCCTGTAGATTTTCGTCTCATTGCCGCCACCAACAAGACCCTTGAAGATGAGGTCCGAAAAGGAAATTTCAGAGAAGATCTCTACTACAGGCTGAACGTGGTAAAGGCAGTGGTGCCGCCCTTAAGACATCGGCGAGAGGATATCCCCCTGCTCATCCGTCACTTTATTGAAAAATACACCCACGGCCCTGAAGCACCGAGTTCGATCACAGGAATTGATAAGGAGGCAACACAGGTGCTGTGCGATTACGAATGGAAAGGCAACGTTCGTGAGCTCGAAAATGTGATTGAACGGGCAGTCATCCTTTGCAGCGGCAGTCAGATTTCCCGGACAGATTTATCCCCCCATATCCGAAACCCCAACCTCAATGTCCTTCAGCTTGATGGTATTCCTCAAGGGGTTGGACTTTCTGAAACCCTTGCGGCAGTTGAAAAAAGAATGATCCAAAGGGCCATGGAAATGTCCGGCAACGTTCAGACCAAGGCCGCTGAGATACTGGGGATAGGAAAGAGTGGGCTCAGTCAGAAACTTAAAAAATTTAACCTGGATAAAGCGTCGAAAAAAGGATAAGTCTTAACAGCGTTCAAAATTTTAAACCCTTCAAGACACCTTACTTTAAAGGCGTCTTGAAGGGTTTCTATTTTTTCTAACACTGCAAAGTTCAAAATTTTGAACTTATTGACAGATCTATTTGGACGGCCGATTTTAAAATGGATTGCACTTAAAAAAAATCACTTTAATTTTTGGTGAGTTATAAATATTTGGCCAATTATATCAAAACATTTGATTCAATGGCATATGCTTTGCATCTACTATTTTCAACAACAAAGATTAATTTTTTCATCTTTTTTCCTTTTCTAAAAAAGGCTGCCAAATGGCAGCCTTTTTTAGTGTGTAGACTTAGCGTGCTAGACCCATGATCAGAATTAACTCTGCCACAGATGCACTGCTTTTAGCCTTTTTCCCCGTTGAGTTTTGCCCGGGCAATGGAAAGATAGATAGAATTGTTGTGATCCTTTACAATTTTTTCATACATCTTCATGGCGGCGGCCGTGTCATTTTCCGCTTCATAGATCAATGCCAGCGCAAACTGTGCCTCATCTTTTAATAAGGTTGAATCACCGTTTTCAATGCGAAGATAGTAAGATTTTGCGGATGCATTCTCTTTTTTCAACTGGGCAATATTCCCCAATGCCGCAAGCAGGAAATTTTCCATCCCGGCATCCTTTCCAAGTGTGGATAAGGCCTGGGAATAAAGCTCATACGCTTTATCATAGTCACCTGCATCAAAGCAAATCTTAGCATAAGAAATCATGGCTATTTTACCGGCACTGGTGTTATTGTACTCGTCCATGATGGTCTGAAAATCCGTTTTAACGGCTGCCAGTGCAGCTTTTGGATCATCATCTGCGGCAATGGCTTTGGCATAGGCCATGGACGCCTTGGCTGCCAGTTGCGAAGCCGCTATCTCCGAGCGCTTAAAGCTGTACATAATGGTAGATAACGCCAGAATGACGATAACCATGACCCCCAGCACCATCCCAATCAGTTTCTTATGTTCCGAAGCATAGGCCGCCCCTTTGATTAAGGCTGCCTGAAAAGGGTCAATCTGCTCCAATTCTTTTTTCCGTTCGTTTGATACGCCTTGATCTGCCATCTCTTAATTTCTTCCTGTTCTTTAATGTCAACCAATTCTTTATAGTTACCAGACCAGAGACTTGTGAATCCAGCCGGTTTCTCCGTCCGCATGTTCAATACGAATCCAGTCACCTTTACGTTTCAGCACCTTAAAAGGAACTCCCCGCTCCACCCGAAATACCACGCGGCTGGTTTTATCCGGGTTCTCCCGAACGTTACACTTTGATTTTGTAGAAATGATGGTGTCCATGTTCGTGAGCAACATTCCGTGAATCCATGCGGTATCTCCCTCAAAATCTTTCACCTCATACCATTTCCCCTTTTTGTTGATCACCAGCAAAGGATGGTATTTTTCCACCTGCCACAGCACCTTGTATGTCGTACCGGCACCATTTCTTAAATTAGCAACACTCGATTTAACAGCCAGGCGCTCAGCCGCCCATACCCCTTGTGCAAACAGCAGCATTAGAAACATGCCACCAAGCCCACCCCAGAATCCCTTTTTACTTAAATAATGCATGCGCGACTCCATTTATTAATCAGCTGCTTAGTGGCAAACGCCCAAGTTTTGCCCCTTTTACAGCCTCAAATTCTCCTCAAAATAACGTATTAAAATAGTATAGCGCCCCTGTCCTGTCAAGGAATAGAAAACTTTGACCAATTGACAATGGGTTGTGGATTCGGATATATACCCAATATTTTAACTTAAGACTCCTGGTCAGAATTAAATTTCTAACAGATGCGCCGGATTTTAAGGTGCCCTCAAGGCATGCCAATGAGCGCATATTAGTTATGTTTGTCCGTTGGCGTTACACCGAGGTCAGCTTAAAAAAACAAACAGATGGGTGATTTTATTTTGACAATGTACCTAAAATACCGAATCCGAGTGAGATGAAAACCTTGGAAAAATTGAGACAGTTTCTCCAAACCCCGCTGGCCATTGGTACAAAAACCATTCAAAACAGAATGGTGTTGGCGCCCATGGCCGGCATTGGACATACGGCACTGCGCCAGGTGATTGCGGAATTTGGCGGGCATGGTCTGCTGTTCACCGGCATGGTCTCTGCCAAGGCCGTCCCCCATGAAAACCCAAAGGTCTCAGATGTTTTTACCTGGCAACCCGAAGCGCTCAACCATACGGTGTGCCAAATCTTTGGCAGTGATCCCAAGCGCATGGCCCTGGCTGCCCGGCGAATCGAATTGGAAGGATTTTTCGGTGTGGACCTGAACTTTGGATGCGCGGTTGCAGCCATCTGTAAAAAAGGCGCGGGCGCAGCCTTGCTCAAAACCCCGGACCTTGCCGTTGAAATCGTATCAGCGGTCAGACAAGCCGTATCCTGCCCCCTTTTTGTCAAATACCGCACCGGATGGCAGGATCATCCAGACATTGCGGTGTCCATGGGGCAGGCCTTTGAAACTGCCGGTGCCGACGCCCTGACCTTTCATCCCAGGGTGGCCCCAGATCGCCGCAGCCGGGCCCCAAAGTGGAACATCATCGGCAAGGTGAAACAGAATGTGAGCATTCCCGTATTTGGAAACGGCAATCTGTTCCAGCCCGAAGATGGTATTAAAATGCTGAGCCTCACCGGCTGTGACGGCCTTTCAGTGGGCAGGATGGCCGTGGCCCGGCCGTGGATATTTGCCCAGTGGACCCAGGGGTTTACGCCCGACGGCCAGATCTACCATGATACGGCCATGCGACTGACCGACCTTTTGGCGTTGTACCATGACGATGTCATTGCTGTAAAATTGTTTAAAAAACTGGCCCCGTATTTCTGCGCGAATTTTAAATTTTCCCAATCCATTTTAAAACAGCTGATGACGGCCGAAACCATTGACCAGCTTAAAAATGAAATTCATGAACGGCTCCATGAACCGCCTGAACTTCTCACCGTCCCGAATATCAACCTTTTTGTTTAAAGCCCATGGATCTAACACTTTTTTTAAAATGAAAAACACCCCTGAAATAGACATCAAAGACTTTTATTGCATCCAGTGTCAGGCCTGCTGCCGTCAATCTGGATATGTCCGTCTCCAACCGGAAGAACCCGATGCCATTGCCGCCCTTCTAGGCATGGACGTTTATACATTCATTGAAAAATATCCCCGTTTGACCCGGGACCGGCAATGCCTTTCCCTTATTGAGCAACCGGATGGGGCGTGTATCTTTCTGGATCACACGGGTTGTCAAATCCAGGCGGCCAAACCGGCCCAGTGTAAATCCTTTCCCCACAAGTGGAGATTTTCAGGATTTGAAACCATATGCGGGTGGGCCAAAACGAAAAAGGAAGTTCACTATCATTTACAGAACGTTGGGGAAGTCCGCCGCGCAAGCGGCTTCGTTCAACAAATCACTAAACCGGACGTGTTCCAATCGCCGGTTAGCGTTGCGTTAGTGTCAAACAAAGAATGATATGACGGCCACGGGCGATCCTGGTTGATCATCACCCAGGCTTCGCCCCACAACAAAGATAAAAAAACAGGCCAATATGAATACAAAAGAGATAGACAAAAAAAGCTTAGAAAACGCTTATGAATTATTTGAGTCTGGTGATATCAATAAAATTGAAGTTGGAACGACTAATGGTTTACAAAGCATACATCATTACTTATTCAAAGAACTCTATGATTTTGCAGGTCAAATCAGAGAAAAAAATATTTCAAAAGGTAATTTTCGTTTTGCGAATTCTTTGTATTTGAATGAAGCTTTGGTAAAAATTGAACAAATGCCTGAGAATACTTTTGAAGAAATAATTGCAAAATATGTTGAAATGAATATCGCTCATCCTTTTTTAGAAGGTAACGGCAGAAGCACACGAATTTGGCTGGATATGATTCTAAAAAAGAATTTAAATCAAGTTGTTAATTGGCAATTCATCGATAAAAATTTATATCTACAGGCAATGGAACGAAGCCCTGTGAATGATTTAGAAATAAGAAGTCTCTTAAAAGAAAATTTAACAACCAATGTAGAAGATAGGGATCTGATTTTTAAAGGGATTAAACAATCATATTTTTATGAAGGATATGAAACATAATAGTTATGCCAACAGACAACAACATAATAATAATGATGATGATGTAACATTTTGAAATCGGACCATTTTTTGTACCCCCCTTCAAATTTAGCGTGTAAATGACTTAACTTTCCCTGCAATCCTACAAAATATCATCCCAAACTTGTTAAGGCCCATGATCAAAAGAAAATCGCCCATCTACTTGTCTTTTAAGTCACCATTGGCGTGCCTTGATGGTGACTTAAAATCCGGTGTATCTGTGTTTGACACCATATGAAGGTGGCCCAAAACGAAAAAAGGCAGCCGCTGATCCCACAAAAGGTATCAGAGACTGCCTTAAAATGTGGGGGCTACATCCCTAAGATTCCCAACCCCTCTTCAAGTTCAAAATAGGGTTTAATATCATAGGTATATCCCGGCACCCCAAAGTAAACGGACAGGCTTTCCCCAATGGCCAGCAGCGCTTCAGGCAGCCGATGATTCTCAATTTCGTAATAGGTCAGGGAGTGGATTCCCATTTCCGTGCTGGATGAAATATAAGGCCCCTTTTTGGTAATATAGTCGGGCAGGGCCGGTGCGGTCAGATATCGCCTGGCCACTTCTTTGGTGCTTTCCGGCGGATAGTGTACATTGGAAACAATAATCATACGTCTTTCTCCTTGTTCATTGGTGTCATTTAACCTGCCTGAATATATTTTAGATGTATAAGGCAGCGTGTCACTTGTTACACACAAAAAAATCCTCGATGATCTTTTGTGATTTGAGCTGGTTGCCGTATTCCACCGCACTGTTTTTATCGGTGAACTCGGACACCCTGACCAGAGACCAGGTCTTCCCCCCTGCTCCGGTGGTTTTTATTGTAGCGGTGATCCCCTTTTTTTTCAATGCCGCCACATACCGCTGGGCATGGATGGGCTTCAAATAGGCCGCTACCTGTATGGTATAAGGCTTTCGGATCCGAATTTCAATACGCTGGGCTGGCGCTGGTGTGGATTCAATCATGTGTGAGAGGGTGGTCCAGGCAAACCCACCCAGCCAGATTACCGCGGCACAAATGCCCCCCAATTTTACCCATTGCCTGACAACTTTGTTCCCAACGCATTTGGCGATACCGGACAGCAGCCCCCTGCCCCCCCTTCCAACCACGCCCGCACCCTGGACAGACAGGGCACCCATTTTCTGGGTTAAGGAGACAAACCAATTGAGCTGCCGGGAACTCTCAAATCCTTTGGTTTTGGTGTGTAACGGTATATGATCGGCACTCGCCCTGAAATCACCCAGGGTGCCGGCGCTGCCATATGGCGGCCCCATATCCCAACGGCCTTCTGTCTCATCCTTGGCCTTGGGGATGCCAATCAGGGCGTCAATATGTTCTAAGATATCAGCATCTTTTCCTAACTGATCATGGTGATTTTCTATGATAAAATGGCGGTACAGCCGCTTTGCTGAAAGGTCTGTTCGGCCCGATGCAAGAAAAATCAACACCAATTGCCGGCAAATCTCAGGGTTTGCATAATGGGCATCGGCCAATGCCGTGAGCACGGCTTGGGCAGCGTCATTATCGCAACGTGTAACAGACGTCTTGGCCAGCCAAAGCAGTGCCAGGGTTTCATCTTTGGGATGGGCCAGAACATGATACACAGCAGCCTGGTCAAAGCCTTTATGGGTGCTGTCCGAAGACAGGTAAAATCGGCCGACAGCATCCCGTAACACAGGGCCAATCCGACGTGCCGCCCGCAGTGATATCCAGGCACTGTCAAAAACGCCCACGGCCCGGCCATATGTTTTCTCTGCCCTGCTGTTCATACCGGCACTTTCCCATCGGTTGCCCTCCTGGATTAAGGCGTTGATCCGCCAGGTACCGACCCTGTCCAGCACCCATCCTGACACCAGGCCAAACCCAACACACACCACCACACAAACCAGCACTGCCGGCAGCCCCGGAAACCATTTCGCAGCTTCGGGCAGCAGCCAAAATCCGAACGGCAGGGCACCCAGACAGACCAGCCAAAATCTCAAACTGATATATCTAAGGACGCGTACCATCTTTCTCCCCAGAACAATGGATCTGTCCCGGCTTCACTGCCACAGACATCAAGTTCCCTGCGTTTTTCCTGCCAGGTTCAATGGTTTCCACACCGATGGTTTCCAATGGTCTCCCGGTTGTCTGCGTCAATGGCGGACAGCCGGTTGCCGCATCCACGGTCTTGAATTCAATGCCATTCGGCGTTTTAAAATCACGTTCCGGCTCACCGGCCGTGGCGGACATCATAAAATCGGTCCAGATGGGAGCTGCCCCCCGGCCACCGGTGATGCCCCTGCCCCGTTTATCTCTCAGGGATTTCTTTTGATCATACCCGACCCACACCGCCGTGCAAAGCGCGGGTGTAAATCCGGTAAACCAGGCATCCTTATAATCATTTGTCGTACCTGTTTTACCGGCCGCTGGACGATGGAATCCCAGCCGACGCACCGACCGACCCGATCCTGTATCGAGCACGCCTTTCATCATATCCACCACCTGAAACGCCACCCCAGGATCCAATACCTGTCGGCCTTTGACAATTCTTTCATACAGAATCCGGCCCCTGGCATCTTCCACCCGCCAAAATAAAAAAGGATCATGCCGGATGCCTAGCGTGGCAAATGACGAAAAGGCCGAGGCCATGTCATAAACCGTTACCCCGGAGGTTCCCAGCGCCACGGAGTAGACATCGGCCAATGGACTTTTAACACCGCAGGCCCTGGCCGTATCAATCACTGCGGTTGATCCGGTGCGGGCCACAAGCTGGGCCGCAATGGTATTAATAGAAGAGATCAGCGCCTGCTTGAGAATAACAGGGCCTTGATATTGTTTTTTAAAATTTTGGGGCCGCCAGTCCGGGGCGCCGATCACAGGTATGACAACCGGCCGGTCATTCATCACCGTTGCCGGATGCATTCCCAATGTGTTCATTGCGGTATAGTAGACAAAGGGCTTAAAGCCGGAGCCGGCCTGGCGGTTGGCCTTCATCGCCCGGTTGAATTCACTGGTATAATAATTGCGGCCGCCCACCATGGCCTTTACGGCGCCGGACGCTGTTTCCACGGCAACCAGAGCCGCCTGGGGTTTATCTGGCGCATCCGAAGCGATTCCCATCAATTTATCCAGCCGGGCCAACCCCTCTTTCACCGCCGCTTCAGCCTTGGCTTGGCATCGGGGATCCAATGTTGCATACACCTTGATACCGCCGTGAAACACCACATCTTCGCCATAACGGGCAGCCAACTGCTGGATCAGAGCATCCAAAAAATAACTGCCGGTTCGGGCATCGGTTTTTCTTTGGTGCAGACGGGGTGTTATGTTTAAGGTCTTTTCAGCCGTTTCAGGTGTAATAAACCCTGCCGTGACCATGCGATTCAGTACCACGGCCCGCCTGGCCAGGGCCCTGTCGTAATAGCGAAACGGATTATACAATGTGGGAGATTTGGGCAACCCGGCTAATAGCGTTGCCTCGGCCAGATCCAATTTTGCAGCGGATTTTGCAAAAAATGTCCTGGCCGCCTTTTCTATGCCCTGGGCCCCCGCACCAAAATAAATCTGATTAATATAGGCTTCAAGCACCTCTTCTTTGGTAGAAGACGCTTCAATTTGCAAGGCCACCAGCATTTCTTTAAACTTGCGCTGCCAGGTCTTTTCAAAGGAAAAGAAAAGGTTCTTGGCCAACTGCTGGGTAATGGTGGATGCCCCCTGAATCTGCCCAGGCTTGAATAAGGTGATGTACAATCCTTTGAGGATTCTGAGCTTGTTGATGCCGTGGTGTTCAAAAAACCGATGATCCTCAACCGCCACAATGGCTTTAATGAAATTTGGGGAAACCCTGTCCAAAGAGACCGCTTCACGTGCCCCCAACGCCGCAATAACCTGTCCGTCTAAGCCGTAAACCAGACTTTGGGGGGTCTCAATGATTCGGCTTAAGGGGGTCGGCAGCTTTGGAAGATCGTTGGCACCCTGGATCACCAGAACACATACCGCAAAAAGGCCAATCCCTGCGACCAGGATGCCTGTATAGATCAGCATGCGCCACATACTGAATATCAGATCCCACAGCTTCAATGGTCTGCCCCTTTCAGAGTCAGGCTCAACTGCCACACAGCCCATTCCCTCGCCCTTGCTGTCACCACCCGGCGTTCTCCCAGGCGGACAAACTCAAACCCAAGCCGGATCACCCCATCTTCAGCAGCATTGGCGATTCCCACACGCTCAAGCCGCCCTTGTTCGGACAATAATTCTTCTCCATTGGGAATCAGGTCGGGAATCATTTCGGGCGGCAAGCGAAATACCGCATCAAAAAATTGGTCTGCCCCGTAGATATTTCCTGCAAATCCATCCAAGGTTTCAAGGGGGCCTGAAACATCTTCTCTCTTGTTAAATTGATGATGTGTATCCAGATCAAACTGATGAATAACCCGGTTTTGTGAATCAATAAAATAGACCAATACCCCGCCAGACCGTCCTTCGCAAAAAATCCGTGAGGTTTGATCTGTGTTGAGCAACCACAGCAGTCGTGCTGGCTGGATCAGGTCACGCTGACGGGCCAGTGTCAAAGAAAGGTAAAGGGCTTTGAACTGCGCTTTATCAAGATTGACCCATTGGCCGGCGCTAAGGGCCTGGGCCAGTTCACTGAACGAACGGGCGGTTCTAAGGTGCTGTTTCTTGTTTTCTTTTTCGATAATGATGCCGTCAATGGATTGCCGGGCGCTGATGGTATGGTGTCCGGTTTCCCAAATCGCGCCAATTTCAGGCCGGTTGGTATTGGTGGTCATCAGATATCGGCCAACCAGGGATTCACACCAGTCAAATCTGAATTCCGCCACCACCAAGGTAACCGTCAAAAGCAATATTCCCAGATTCAGCAAAGAGAGGCTGCGTTGGATCCACGCCAACGGCCCTTGGGCATCATACCAGTTCCCCATGTTATATACCGGCCGCCCCCTTTGGATCACGCTTTTCCGACAGCCTTCATGGCGTCGTTAAACACGGCGTACATTTTTTTATGGTGCACCAGGGCATGATTGAGCATATCCTCAATGTAAAGATCATCCTCTTTTAGCACATCACGACGATTGAGTATGAAATTCGCACTGCTGTGCAACGCAGCCATGGCATTGCCGGTTTCCACGCCGTCTGCCACATGCACCAGACAAATCCGTCGGCGCAAGAGCATGTCCATGTCATTAAAAAACATTGCCATTTTGTCAGCGCCGTTAAATCCACGGTCCAAAACCACCAATCGATAAAATTGATATTCAAGATGTTCCAAGGCGGCTGTCAACGTTTTTGGAAACTCAGCAGAAAAATCCAGGCGGCGGATGCTTTGTGTCAAAAGATCTCGAGCAGAAGATGGGCTCATACAGATCAATACCCGATTTCTGGCAGTGCCCCTGGACAATCCCGATGGCAGTGGGTCAGACGGCGTCTGCATTGACGGATGCAGCGCCTTATTTTCCTGCCCGCTCAACTTCAATTCCCCAGGGCCTGTGGCACCGGCACGGGTGCTTGAATCGGCATTTGGCGGCATGACGGCCTTGACCGGTACCGCCCCCTTGCATTTGGGGCATTTGAATGCAGTATCCCGGGTCTTTGGCATCCGATCATCCGGAAGATTGAGCCGCGTATTGCAATGGGGGCATGTGACATTCATCTGTTGTTTCCTCCGTAGCTGCGATCAATTTCAAGACTGTCTATCTTTGAGGTAGACTGCCCTCTGGCACTTTTGATGCTGTCAAGGGAGCGCCCCATAATATCTTTTCGTGAGGCATATGCCATGGCCGTGGTTTCATCGACTTTTCCCTCTTCGTACAGGGTGGTGATAAATTCATCAAAGGAGATCATGCCCTGGGGTTTGCCCGACGTGATAATATCGTGGAAGGTTTTCCCCTCGGATTCACCATTTATAATGGCGTCTTTCACTCGAAGGTTGGATGCGAGGATTTCAAATGCCGCCACACGCCCGCCACCGACCTTGGGCAGCAATCGTTGAGAGACGATCCAGCGTACCGTATCTGCCAGACGAATCCGAACCTGTTTTTCTTCCTCCGTGGAAAACATACCCAGAACACGATTGATGGACTGCCCCGCATCCACAGTATGCAGGGTCGTGAGCACCAGATGGCCGGTCTCTGCTGCGGAAAGCCCAATTTCAACAGTTTCCCGGTCACGCATCTCACCCACCAGTATTACTTTTGGCGCCTGACGCAGTGCCGCTCTCAGCCCTGAAGAAAAAGCATCAAAATCCATGCCCAGTTCCCGCTGGTTAAATGTCGCTTGTTTTTGAGAATGCTGGTATTCGATGGGATCTTCCAAGGTAATCACATGCACAGACTGGGTTTCGTTAATCCGATCCAGCAAAGCGGCAAGGGAGGTGGTTTTACCCGATCCTGTTGCACCTGTAACAAAGATGATACCGTTTTTTTCCTCAGCCATGGGAATAAAACTTCGGGGCAGCTTCAGACTTTCAATGGTGGGAATTTGGGTTTCAAGCTTCCTGAGTACAATGGAATATTTACCGGATCGGGAAAAAATGTTCACCCTGAACCTGGCCTTGGTGCCCAATTGATACGAAAGATCGCAACTGCCTTCCCGAAGCAGGGTTTCAGTCAGCTTTCTTTGGTTATTGATCAGATTCAAGGCAAAGATTTCGGTTTGAAACGGGGTAAGCACCTTGAAATCCGGAAGGATCTTTACCGGAACCAGCTGACCTGAACTTTCCACCTGCAATGGTTTACCAGGGGTTAGATTCAAGTCGGACACATTGGCATGGGAATCCAGCATTTTACTCAAGATATGATCAATCTGCTGTTTTTTCACGACGGCCTCCTGTCGCCCATTTTAAGCCTCAGTGAAATCCGATGGCGGATTTTTGAGAAAGGGTCTGAACAATCCTTTATTATTGGCCTTGGAATAGGCGTCATCCGGGCTGATCATTCGCTTTTTATACAGGTCCATGATGGCATCATCCAAAAGCTGCATCCCGTAGGTTTTTCCCGTCTGGATCATGGAGGGAATCTGGTGGGTCTTGGATTCCCGGATGAGGTTTCGTACTGCCGGGGTCGCCACCAGAATCTCCAGGGCGGCGCATCGCCCTTTTTTATCGATGCGTTTAAACAAAACCTGGGCCACCACAGCCCTAAGACTGTCCGACAGGGTGGAGCGAATCTGTGCCTGTTCCGTTGAGGGGAAGACTTCTATAATACGGTCCACGGTTTTTGGGGCACTTGAGGTATGCAGGGTGCCGAACACCAAGTGGCCCGTGGATGCGGCCTCAATGGCCAGTGAAATGGTTTCCAGATCACGAAGCTCACCCACCAAAATAATATCCGGATCTTCACGCAGGGCCCCGCGCAGGGCCGCCGAAAAGGTCTGTGTATGCATTCCCACTTCCCGGTGATTGATAATGCAGTTCTGGCTCTTATGTACAAATTCGATGGGATCTTCCACCGTAATGATATGGTCTTTTCGTGTACGGTTGGCCTGGTCAATAATGGCCGCAAGTGTCGTGGATTTACCAGAACCTGTTGGGCCGGTCACCAGCACCAGTCCCCTGGGCAGATTGGACAGCTTGGAGATAACAGGCGGCAGGCCCAGTTGTTCCGCAGTCATGATATCAGAGGGAATTTCACGAAATACCGCTGAAATCCCGTTTTTCTGCATAAAATAATTGGCCCTGTACCGGGCCAGACCGGGGATTTCGTAACCGAAATCCACATCCCCGGTTTCTTCAAAGACTTTTATCTTTTCCTGGGATGTAATTTCATAGAGCATTCCCCTTAATTTATCGGACGTAAGACGTTCGTATTTAATTCGTTCAATATCTCCGTTAAGCCTCAGGGCCGGCTGCTGGCCCGAAGCCAGATGAAGGTCTGAAGCACCCTGGTCGTGCATGAGCTTGAAAAACGCATCAATTTCAGCCATTGAAACACCTTTTCATTCTGGAATTAAAACTTTATTTTCGATGAATAACGATACGTGGCATCAATTACCAGACAAAGGATCTTTGCGGCATCCGATCAAAGGCGACACATACGATTTATAATTAACCTTGTCTGATAAATTTCAAGGAAGCATCCGATTCGTCGGCGGCCTTGTTTTCTTCTTTGGTCATCTCAAGTATCTTTAAATGAGATTCTAACACTGATTCGATCTGCATCTCAAGTTGAATTCTCTGACGCTTGAGTTCGGTAATATCGCGGTGAAGCTGGGAGAGGCGCTGATGGGATCCGTTCAAAATTTTTTCGGCTTCCACTTCTGCATTGGCAATGATGATCTTTGCTGACCTTTGGGCATGCTCCTTCATCTGATCCAGTTCCTTTTGAGACTGGCGCATTGCATTTTTCATGGCATCTTCACGTTCGCGATACTCATGATTCTCCAGCTCAAGGCGATGGTTTTCCTGTTTCAGAGATTCAATGATGTGATCCTGGGTTTCCAGCTCATGGGACACTTCATCAAGAAAATCATCGACTTCCTTTACATCAAACCCCCGAAACCGGGTAGAGAATTCCTTTTGCTTGACAACCAGCGGTGTAACCCCCATGGAAACTCCTTTATATTTTACTGTGTTTCACCGTCCCTGTTTAACGGGCAGCTCTACCCATCACAATGATCGGGCCAGTTGAAACAGACTGTTCACAACAAAGGTTTGAAGAAAAAGGATGGCAGCCAACACAACCAACGGAGAAAGGTCCATCCCGCCAAAGATGACGGGGAGCCGTTTTCTGATCTCATAAAACACAGGCTCAGTGACCTGATTTAAAAAACGAACCGCAGGATGGTAGGGATCTGGGCGGATCCAGGACAAAATGGCTCCGATAATGATAATCCACCAGTAAATGTTCAACGCCCAGTCCAGGACAACGGCAACAGCTTGTAAAAAATTGGATACTATGAGCATACCAAACGCCTTGTTAAGAGGTTATTTCCCAAGCGGACAATATCGTGAACCACCTGAAAAGTCAAGTATTTTTGCCAGATCGCCAACACCATCAACCCGTTGTGTTTTGTATGAAAGTCTGTGTAACTTACTCAGATCTTTCAATCTTTGTTGTGGGCTGATCTGGAGGATCCCATACCCAGTCAGCCCGTGGCTGTTAAAAAGAAAAACTGCGTCCACTGCCAAGAATTGAATCATTTTTCAACATCCTGCTGCCAGGTGGAATGTAAATTTAACATCAATCCATAAACAAAACTCAAAAGATACGCTGTATTCTATACCTTTGGATTAAATTTTGCTTCACAAACCACCGTCGCTCTGTTAGAACCGAAACAACAACTTAACCCATTTTGGATTTAACGTGTCCATCGGACATATCCCCTATGACCTCAAACTTAAGATAAAACAGTGCCATCTTGAAACAACTCATTGAATTTTTAAAAACCCTTTTCAAAGGGAAGACACCGCCCCCCTCAAAAGAGACCCAGACACCGCCAAAAGCGACGACGCCCGAAACGAAAACGCCTGTCGAAGCAAACAGCCCAAAGCATAAACGCCCTGCCAAACCCAGAAAGCCGCGCTGGACCATAGACAAATTTCAGGTGGCCCCTCAAGAGGGAAAAACCCGTTTTCATGACTTAAATCTTACCCTAGGATTGATGCATGCCATCTGTGACCTGAATTTTAAATTCTGCACCGATATTCAAGCACAGCTTCTGCCCCACACCCTCAAAGGAAAAGACGCCACGGCAAAGGCCCAGACCGGTACCGGTAAAAGTGCCACCTTTATCGTTACGCTTATTAATCGATTTACCCGCAAATCCATCAAGCGGCAAAAAGGCTTTCCCAGGGCATTGATTCTTGCCCCTACACGGGAACTGGTCCATCAAATTGAAAAAGATTTCAAAGGCTTGGGCAAATACGCCCATCTCAGAATCGTGTCCATATTTGGCGGTACCGCTTATAAAAAACAACAGTCCATGCTCAAGGAGAAACCCGTGGATGTCATTGCCGCCACACCGGGACGACTTCTGGATTTTATCTCACAAAAACTGATCAACCTGTCGCGGGTTGAAATTCTTGTGATTGACGAAGCCGACCGGATGCTGGATATGGGGTTTATTCCCGATGTCCGCCGCCTCATCTATATGACCCCGCACAAGGATAAACGCCAAACCCTGTTTTTTTCGGCCACCCTCACCGATGAGGTGCTTCATTTGGCTGAGTCCTGGACCAGAGATGCCGTTCAAATTGAAATTGCGCCGGAACAGGCAGCAGCCGATTCCATTGAGCAGATTGTCTATCTGACCACGGAAGATGAAAAATTTAAACATGTATGCAATCTGCTCATCAGCGAAAAACTGGAACGGGTCATCATTTTTGTAAACCGAAAAGATACTGCCCGATTTCTGTCGGAACGGCTGTCGCGGTACGGCCAGAAAGCGGGCGTACTTTCAGGCGATGTATCCCAGGAGAAACGATTCAAGGTGCTTGAACGGTTTAAAAAAGGCAGCATCAACGTACTGGTCGCCACAGATGTGGCTGCCCGAGGCCTGCACATTGAAAACATCAGCCATGTCATCAACTATGACCTGCCGATTGAACCTGAGCATTATATCCACCGCATCGGCCGCACTGGGCGGGCCGGTGCAACCGGAACAGCCATCAGTTTTGCCGATGAAATGAGTTCGTTCCAAATCCCCAAAATAGAAGAAGTGCTGGGCCACAATGTCTCCTGTGAATATCCCACGAAAGCTTTGGAAGCTGAACTGCCCCAACCATCCCCCCGTCCCAAAAGGCAGGCACACTCCGACAATCGTTCGCATCGTCGGCCAAGACGTCGTAAACCTAGCGGATCACCCCCCAGGAAACGACACTCCGCCAAGGGCAGTCAACCGCCTAAAAAGGACGGTTGACACTGAAACCGGATCAGTGTAAAAGCAGTTGATTTAGGGTTGACCGGATCTTTCATCGAAGGTTACCCGTAACACATTATGGAAGAACTTAAACGGGTTGCATCGTTCTTTCAGAGAAAAAAAGAATAAGGAGTGACACATATTATGTTTGGTCTTGGCATGCCCGAAATCCTGTTGATTTTAGCCATCGCCCTTATTGTCATTGGACCCCAGAAGCTGCCGGAACTGGCCAAAACCCTTGGCCGGGCCATGGGTGAGTTCAAACGATCCGCCCAGGATTTAAAGCGGGCCATTGACATTGAAAGCACTGTCAATGACCCCGTCCCCCCCCCATCCAAAAAGGTCAAAGATATCATCAAGGCGGCCAACTCGAAAGAAGCAACTGAAGATGCCCCCAAAAAAAACGCATCTGATACCCCGCCATCCGCTGAGCCCGTTTCACCAGATTCTAAAGACAACACGGCTGACAAGTCTTAACCCGCCAGTATACGGAGCCGACCACCATGAGCGATGAAAATATTAACGATCAAGCGGCGAAAAGCCCGTTTACAGAGCATTTGAGCGAACTGCGGGACCGGCTGGTTCGGTCCTTCATAGCAGTGGGCGCAGGGTTTGTAGGCGCTTATTTTTTCAAAGAAAAACTGTTTGAGATTCTCACCGCACCGTTGATCAAAGCCATGTCAGAATCAAGTCATGCCAAACTGATCTTCACCGGCCTGCCCGAGGCATTTTTTACCTATCTAAAAGTGTCACTGCTGACAGGTATAATTATTGCCACCCCCGTGCTCTTTTATGAATTTTGGATGTTTGTCTCGCCGGGGCTCTACAGGGACGAAAAAAAATACCTGCTGCCTATCGTTTTTCTTTCGATTTTCTTTTTTGTGGTGGGATCATCCTTTGGGTATTTTATCGTTTTTCCCTATGGATTTCAGTTTTTTCTCGGATTTGCCACGGAAACCATCCACGCCATGCCTTCCATGAAGGAATACCTCTCCTTTGCCTCTAAAATGCTACTGGCCTTTGGATTTGTTTTTGAACTGCCCCTGGTGCTGACCTTTATGGCCCGCATGGGCTTGGTCACTACGGACTTCCTGAAAAAGAACCGAAAATACGCCTTATTGTTATTCTTTGTTGGCGCGGCACTGATCACGCCACCGGATGTGGTCACCCAGATCATGATGGCACTGCCATTGATGGTACTTTATGAAATAAGTATTTTAGGAGCCGTTCTATTCGGCAAGAAAAAGTCTGCCGATGACACGGAAGATGAGACGATTGAGGATGACGGTGTCCATACGTCAGACGACTCCTGCGAGGATAATGAAAACCCCCAATAGCGGCTCCCTAACAATCAGAAAGGGGGACGATTGAATCCATCCTGAAACCGAACCAACGGCTGACAGGACAGCGAAACGCATATAGCCCAAGGCGGACAAGATTTTGAATTGATGACCGCCCATCCCTTGGAAAAACAGCACATCATATTAAAATTCAGTCGTGATCTATTGAAAATCAAATATACTCAAATTCAAAATAACGGCCATGGACCGACCGGTTCTTTCTGAGGCCTGCCCATGGCCTTTTTTATTTATTGTGGGCTGTGCCTGGGTATCGATAAGACCCAGGACGGCCCATGGCTTTATTGCCAGTGTTTTTGGAGATATTTACGTTCCAGCAATTTAATTGAATATTGATCAATCTGACTGTTTTTGACGGAAAAGGAAATCAGATCATCTTTGTAAGGGATCCTTTTAACGCTGCTGAACCGAAAGGTTTGAGATCGATCTTTGGTCAGCACCACATAATCATATTTTTGTGTGGCGTTATTAAAAACTCTCTCAGTCATCACCCCTTCCATGGTCGTTGTACCAGCCCCTTGAACGCCAAGGGTGCCACCCGTTCCAAGCCCGCCGGCAACACTTTGGGCCTTATAGGATTTGACGGCCTTGATCAAATTGTTCATGGAATCTGTAAATGCAGCAACAAGCACTTTGCCTTCCGGCGTATTTGCATAGGCACCAGCACCGGCACCGGCAACACCGCCAAACAGTCCGCCCATCAGCGAGTAATCTGTACTTCTTGCACTGCCCTCCGCGGCAGCAAGCTGTACCCCGGAACGATTTTCAATCAAGGTCAGCATGGTGCTGGCATCACTGTGCTTGAATCCTCCAGCAATGGCGCCTGCCACAGGACCGAGCAAGGCGCCAACCACTGCACCACCGCCACCTGTATTATTAGCACTGAACGTAATGGACGGGGTGACGGTATAATCGGCAGCCACCATCTGCCCCTTGCCAAAATTAGAACCACCCCTCATTTCACCAGATTCCATCAGTGCTCGCTCCTGCATTATTTGCTTCATGGCTTTGCCTCTTTCTACAACAACAAAGCAATTGGACTGCTGGGCCAGCAGACGAATGACAGGTACCGTGGATGGTAATCGAAGGTCCCGTGTCAACTGATAGTACCATGGTTCTGATTGATCTTCAAAAATAGCCAATGTTCCCAAGGATGCATTACAGCGTTCCAACCCAGGATTTGCGTTTTGGGAGGATGCGCCCCCGGCAGATCCGGTAGCAACGGTTTTAGCCTTGGAAGATCCCGTAGACATTGAGGACATACAACTTGTCAGGACAAGCATAATACACATGGCGCCCACAATTGGGAAAACGTTTTTCAAATTCACATTTTACTCCTTTTTTTATAGTAACTTATGATGCCATCACGCCTTGGTGACAGAGTATGAGATACATGGATCTTTCTTAGTCTTTGTCGAAAAATTTCTTTGTTTCTGAGACAATTACAGGCGTAAGCAGCAGCAAACCGATCAGGTTCGGAACGGCCATCAGTCCATTCAAGGTATCTGAGAGGTTCCAGACAAAACTGAGTTTAGCGACGGCACCAACACCAACAAAGATAACAAAAACGACCCGGTATGGCAAAACCGCTTTAACACCGAACAGATACTCAAATGACTTTTCACCATAATAGCACCAACCCAGGATGGTTGAATACGCAAAGAGAATAATTCCCACAGTCACAATATAACCGCCACCGGTCATTCCTGCAGCAAATGCCTTGGTGGTCAATTCGGCACCTGTACTCCCAGAGGACCAAAGGCCAGTAAGGATCAGAACAAGTCCTGTCATCGTACAAACGACGATGGTGTCAATGAAGGTCTGGGTCATGGAAACCAGGGCCTGGGTAACAGGATGTTTGGTTTGGGCAGCGGCAGCTGCAATCGGTGCGGAACCAAGACCCGATTCATTGGAAAACACACCACGGGCAACCCCCATACGAATCGCCAGCATAACGCCGGCACCGGCAAACCCACCTGTTGCAGCAGTAGGGCTGAAAGCCTGTTTTACAATGATGCCCAGGGCTGCGGGTACCGCCCCGATGTTCATAATGATAATATATAGTGCCCCAAGGATGTAGAAAACGATCATTATGGGAACCAGGATACTGGTGACCCGGCCAATGGATTTAATTCCGCCCAATATTACGGCAGCCGTACAGACCATCAGAATAATACCGGTTAGCAATGGGGTAATGTGAAAGGTTGCTTCAACGGCATCCGCGACCGAGTTTGATTGTACCATATTACCAATACCAAAGGCGGCCGCAGATGCAAAGACTGCAAACACAGTGCCAAGCCAAGGCATTTTAAGTCCTTTGGAGATATAATACATCGGCCCGCCACTCATCTCGCCATTTTCGTCTTTTACCCGATATTTTACAGCAAGTACAGCTTCCGAGTACTTGGTCGCCATACCCACCAGGCCGGTGACCCACATCCAGAACAGGGCACCGGGACCGCCCACAGCGATAGCCGTTGCCACCCCTGCGATATTGCCGGTACCAACAGTGGCGGAAAGCGCCGTCATTAGCGCCTGGAAATGGGTAATATCTCCCGGCTCATCACTTTCTTCTTTTCGTTTGATAAGGGCCAGCCATAAGGAAAACCCAAGCTTTTTGAATTGAAGCCCTCGTAAGGCAAAGGTAAGCCAAAATCCAGTACCAACCAGAAGGATAAGCATGGGCGGCCCCCAGGCAAATCCATTAATTTTACCCACCACTGTGTCAATTGATGCTAGAAATTCCATTCCCTCTCCTTCTCTTCTAAATAATTGGGTTCTGCCTCAACAGGCGGTTACGAGTGCTAATTTTCCCAATTTCTTCATTGAAAAATAAATTTAATCCTCGGAATACGCTATGTATGCCTGTTTTCAAATTGATTGTCCGCGTTGAACTTGAAAGAATTATCTATCCCGTGACAGCCTGTCGACCCCTAAAAAGTATCTATCCCATAGTAGTATGTCACCCGAAACTTTGTTCTTACGGCAAGGTATATCAAAGAATAAAACGAGTATCAAGAGCCCTGAAAAAACAATACACAATGTTCTGATCCCTTTTTACCACCACAGCCCTTTGGTCTCTTTATTAAGAAACAAATTTAGGTCGCCTCAATCTCCGCCAATACCGGTTTAAAAGAAAGGAAGATAAGTCATTTTACTTTAACCCATAGGTCTCATTGCAGTTAAAGAAAAAAAACAAAAGAAGTACTTGAATCTTAAAAAGATGTATTATAGTCTTCCACTCAGTTCTTTAACATTGTTTGTTGCGGGTAACCATAAATAGAAAGGCCAGGTCGGCCCACGGCCGTTACATAAGGTCCATGATCAAAACAAAATCGCCCATATACTTGTCTTTTAAGTCACCTTTGGCGTGCCTTGATGGTGACTTAAAATCCGGCGTATCTGTGGCAGATTTAATTCTGATCATGGGCCTAAAGCGAACCAGGAAGATCCAATATGTAAACCTTTTTCTAAGGAGAGATGTATCATGAACACTCATTTAGATGATCACACATCAATGATCCAACAGGAAACCGATAGAAGGATCGACATCTACTACGATTTCAAACCTGGAAGTAACCAATGCGAGGTCGCACCCTTTACCCTCAAGAACGCTTGGCATGTTGTCTATCTTTCCCTTGCAATGATCGGCTTGTTCACATGGGCGGCAATGTCCATTTTTCCATCCTACTTTCCTAGTTAATTTGTAACTCATCTGAATTTTACGGAGGTAAAAGACACCATGGCAAAACAAACTACTGCTGAAATGGTCCGAGAAGAAGTTGTTAAAACGCGTATGCCGACCCTACCGAATGAACGGGTACTGGGTATGACAGATATGATCATGATTCAAGTTTCCTTTAGTGTTGCAACATGGATGCTTGTTTTAGGGGCCTGGACGGGTATGGCCACCCCCCTGCCCCTTGCCATTATTGCCTGCTTGGTGGGATGCTCCCTGCCCCTTTTTTTCCACAGCTTGATTGGCCCCTTTATTGCCCGCTGGGGGCTTGATAACGGTATTATAACGAATTCTGTCGCCGGGCCGATGGGTACCATGATCATCGTGATTGCCGTGACCACTCCCATGTACCTGGGGTGGACATCCATTCCCATTGTCATGTTCGGCCGAACCGTTCATGAATCCTTTGGTTTTCTAGGCGTCACTGGCGCCTTCACCAACGCTGAACTCTGGTCTTGCATTGCGTTGGGCATTGCATTCGTAATTTTATGGAAGGCGGCCGCTGTTCTGAAATTCTTTTTCCGAATCGTCACCCCCTGCATTCTATTCCTTTTGACACTGCTCACCTATAAAATATTCTCTCATTATGGATGGTCACAGATTGTTGAAATTATTCCCGAAGGGTTTCATAAAGATCCGTGGATAAGCTTCATGATCGCTGTAGAGATGAATGTGGGCCTGGGATTTACCTGGCCGTTCAGTTTTGCCGTGTATTGTCGACTGGCAAAAAGTGAATCTGCTGCATTTTATGGTACCTGGTGGGGATGGGGACCGATCTGGGCAATTGCTTGTATTCCTGCAATCGCAGGTGGTCTGGTGGCAGGCGTTACCGACCCGGTTTATCTACTTAAGGATATTGGCGGCGTATGGGTAGTACTCTACATGATTTTCCTGGGAGTGGCCAACATCTTCTCAGGCATCTGTACCATGTATATTGTATCACTGACAGCACGGGTGATCTGGCCAAAATTATCCTGGCTCCAGGCCCTTTCCATTAATTTGTTGGTCATCATTCTGGTGTTTGTTCCTGCAGCGTACGATCAGTATGGCACCTTTGTTGCCTTCTATGGCGCCCTGTTAGGCCCCCTTGGGGTGGTCTGGGTAGTGGACATTCTTCTTCGTAAGATGAACATCAATATGAAAGACATTTACGACACCACTCCCAATAGTGCCTATTACTATTGGAAAGGTATAAACCTCTGTTTTGTGGTGGCCTGCGTTATCGGAACCGTAATTTCACTTGCCATCTACAATCCAGTAAGTTGCATACCTCACATTGAACCTATTTTCCGCGTCTGCGGCGCAGCATTCCCCGCATCGCTGATCGCCGGGCTAAGTTACTACATAATGGCCAAGCTCTTCTTGCTGCCACGCAAGATTGGCTTTCCGCCAATTCCTCAGCCCAAAGGATAGTCAATCAAAAATGCTGTTCCTGAACTTGATTACAAGTCCGTATACACGATTCAGTGAACCGTATACTTGAAGGTTGCAGCCGTCCTTTGGCCGAAAGGCGCTGGCATACTGCTGCAGTGATTTAGGCCCATGATCAGAATTAAATCTGCCACAGATACGCCGAGGGTGACTTAAAAGACACGTAGATGGACGATTTTATTTTGATCATGGGCCTTCTTACCTCAGCGGCCAAAAACCAAGCCAATCCGGCCAAAGGGTGCCCCCAAAGGGAGAGGAACTGTTTTAGTTCTGCCCTTTCATACGCATGTGACAGCATTGCTCACACAGGGCGTCATATTCATGTATCATCCGCCCCCAAGAAAACCCAACAGCATGCTCTGACAATGCCTTTCGGGCAGGCAGCACAGTGCCGCTGTTTTTCAAAATCTGAGCCAACCGATGTGCCAGATCTTCATATGAGGTGTAAATCACCTCGCTGTAAAAGGGGGCAGGCTCCAGCTCGGGGTAAGAGAGCCGGTCGGGCAGTAAAGGGAAACACCCTTGTGCAATGGCCTCCATGGTGGAAATACCAAAGTTTTCCTGAATCGCTGTGCTGATCGTTACCGTGCCCCTGGAAAGCCAGTCCAGGTAGGCCTGCTTAGATTTTTGATACCCGAACGTCTTGAGTTCAGACCTGAATTCTGATTTGGCCGCCTCAAACACTGGCGGGAAGGTGTCATATTGTTCCCCGTTTATACAGACCCCAGACAAACACAGCCCGGATGTCCGGGTTAGACCCCCAAAGGACCATTAACCGATGCACCAAAAACTGACGCCAATCAATACCCATGACCTGCCTGAAGCCCCCGTGTCCCGGATTGCTCCGACACCCAGCGGGTTTCTCCACCTTGGCAATGCCGTTAACTTTCTGGTGACCTGGGCCCTGGTTCGCCGCCAAAACGGCATCTTGCACCTGCGCATCGACGACATGGACGCCCCCCGGTTCCGCCGGGATGTGCTGGAAGATATTTTTGAATGCCTGGACTGGCTGGCACTGGACTGGGATGCGGGTCCGGCCAGCCCGGATGACTTTTATCGAAAATTTTCCCTCCAAGCCAATACAGACTATTACCGGCAACGGCTTGCCACCTTAAGCCGCCAAAGCGGCCAAACCTTTTGTTGTGCATGCAGCAGAAGTGCCATAAAAAAGATCTCACCCAGCGGTATCTATCCTGGGACCTGCCGGGACGCCGGCCATCCATTTATACCGGGCCGCCATGCCATACGATTGAAGGTGGCGGATCACGCCATGGTCCGAGTCGACGGACGAAAAATTGATTTGGCCCAGACCTTTGGTGATTTTGTACTTTGGCGCAAAGACGACCAGCCCAGCTACCAGCTGGCAAGCCTTCTGGAGGATGAGCGAATCGGTACGACCCTCATTATACGGGGGGAAGACCTTTTGCTGTCGACAGCCGCCCAAAGATACGCTGCGGCCCGCTTCGATCTAAAATTATTTCCCGCATGCCGAGTGCGCCACCATGGTCTGATCATGGCGCATAACGGTACAAAGCTCTCAAAATCCAGGGGTGCTTACGCCCTGAAAGATATCCGGGAATCGGGTATAGGGCCCCAGGTTGCGTTAAAAGCCGCGGCAACGGTACTGGGGTTACCTGAAAATGAGATCCATACCGCCAAAGACCTTTTAACCGTTGCGCGATAATTTTATCCAACCTGAATGTTGCGGGTCAATTATATTTTGCCTAAGCCCATACAAAGATGTATGATGCGCTATATCAATAATCTAACACTCAGGAGACACATATGAAATGCCATGAAGTAGACTATGAAATATTCGGGAATGATATGCAGACCGTTGAGGTGGAGCTGGATCCGGGAGAAACGGTTATCGCAGAAGCCGGTGCCATGAACTGGATGGAATCGGGCATTGCCTTTGAAGCAAAAATGGGAGACGGCTCAGAACCGGAAAAAGGATTCATGGGTAAACTCTTTGATGTCGGTAAACGGGCGGTCACGGGCGAATCTCTGTTCATGACACATTTTACCAACCAGGGCATGGGAAAACAGCGGGTGGCGTTTTCCGCCCCCTACCCCGGTAAAATCATTCCCGTGGACATGTCCACCATCGGCGGGGAACTCATCTGCCAGAAAGACGCGTTTCTTTGCGCAGCCTTAGGCACTAAAGTCACCATTGCATTTAATAAAAAGCTGGGGGCAGGTTTTTTCGGTGGTGAAGGATTTATCCTGCAGCGCCTGGTGGGGGATGGCATGGCCTTTGTCCATGCTGGCGGCACCATTGTCAAAAAAGAACTCCAAGGGGAGACCATCAGTGTGGACACTGGATGTATCGTCGGCTTCAGCCCGGGCATTGACTATGATATCCAGCGGGTTGGCAACCTGAAATCCATGTTTTTCGGCGGAGAGGGCCTTTTTCTGGCCACCCTCAGCGGCTATGGCACCATTTACCTGCAAAGCCTGCCCTTTTCACGGCTGGCCGACCGGATCATCCAGCACGCCCCTTCGGCGGGGGGCACCAGTCAAGGTGAAGGCTCCATGCTGGGCAGTATCGGCCGCCTGCTGGACGGGGATAACTAAACTACCCCCCAACGCTGGGGGAAACACATCAAATGGAATATAAAACCAAGGCCCTTTCCATTGAACTTAACATCCAGGGTGCCAGGGAATACACAAAGATGTCGTATCCAGTTAAATACGGCATCTTTTCTCGATTGGAAACCCAGGAGTTCATCATGGAATTTGACCTTAACCATGAAATCCGCCACGCCAGGGGGAAAACCAATACATGGCTCCACCCCCAGGAGTGGTTGAAACGGACCAAAGGCAACGACTGGATTTACTATTCCACAGGCGGATATGCCGGGGTATTTGAGTCCATTGGTGAATATTACCTGCCCAACCTGATGTATACCACCAACTCTCTTCTTGGCGGGAAACCGTTTAAAGAACCTGAGGTAAAGCGGCTTTCCAAAGGCTGGCACACGGCCTTGTCCAGCATTAAACCGGACCGACACCAGATGCCGGCACCGGTGGCCGAATGGATGAAAAATGTGCAGGCCAAAACACCAGCGGACTTAAAGGCCCGTGCGCAGCGTCTATTTGATATCTCCGGCGGCCGTGTTACGGTGCTTCCCCCAGATGCCAGGCATTCTGATTACGATGTCATCCCTTTGAACATTGCCGACGGCTGCCTGTACAAATGCAAATTCTGCAAGGTTAAAAACCAAAAGCAATTTACACAGCGCTCCAGGCAGAATATAGACGATCAAATTGATCAATTAAAATCCCTGTACGATAAAGATCTCATCAATTATAACAGCCTGTTTCTGGGGGAGCATGATGCATTGAATGCCGGGTCGGACCTGATTCTCTATGCCGCGCGCACCGCATACGACCGGTTCAATTTCAGCCAAAGCATCATGAAAAAACCAGGACTGTATACCTTTGGTTCCGTGGATGCCCTGCTCAATGCCGATGAAAATCTGTTCCAATCGCTGAACCAGCTGGATTACAGAACATATATCAATATCGGCCTTGAATCTGCCGATCCCCAAACCCTGGACCGTATTGGCAAACCCATCACCCGTGAAAAGGTGATCAACGCATTCCACCGCATGCAAGAGATTAACCGACGATATCCCAACATTGAAATCAGCGCAAATTTCATCATGGACGAAGGTCTGCCGCCCGACCACACCACCACCATGATGGCGCTGGTCCGGGATGACTTTCAATTCAACCCGCTCAAAGGCACCATCTACCTCTCCCCATTAAGGTTTGGACGGCCGTCCAGGGAGGTGCTCTTTGATTTTTACCATCTTAAAACCCGCAGCCGACTACCCATGTTTCTGTATATTATCCAGCGGTTATAAAAATGCATGATCCGATGAATACATGCGCCCCATAGGTATATTCAGCGGCCATTCTTGATTTATCCATGCACTTCATGTAAATTCGCCCCATGAAAACAGATCGATTCATATCCTTGCATGGCGGACACTCGGGACAATTCTGCGATCATGCCAAAGACAGCCTGGAAGATATCATCCAAGCGTATATATCCAAAGGCTTTAGGGTGGTCGGTATCAGTGAACACATGCCCATGCCCTCGGATGATCTACTGTATCCCGATGAAATTGAACTGGGCCTGACGGCAGCCGGGTTAAAAAAACGGTTTGCTATATATTTTGAGACCCTGACCCAACTCAAACACAAATACCAGGATAAACTCACCATCTACCGGGGATTTGAAACGGAAATGGTAACGGGGGCAATGGATTTTGCCAAACAATTGATCCGGGAATTTAAGCCTGATTATATTGTGGGATCGGTTCACCATGTCAATGATCGCTGCTTTGACTATTCTCAAGCTGCCTATGACGCCATTGTTCGAGACTGCGGTTCAGTGGCGGCCATGTACCTGAACTATTTTGACGCCCAATTTGAAATGATAAGGACATTGCGGCCGTTTGTGGTCGGTCATTTCGACATCATTCGGATCTATGATCCGGATTACATCAACCGACTTGAGCAGCCGGCCATAAAAGAAAAAATCGTGCGCAACCTGAAATTGATCAAAGCACTGGGTTTAGTGCTGGATTATAATCAGCGGCCATTGGCAAGGGGAGAAACGCATCCATATCTGGAGCCGGTAATTTTGAAACTGGCCAAGGCCATGCAAATTCCAGTGGTGCCTGGCGATGATTCCCATGGCGCAGCCCAAGCTGGTGGGTTTGTGGCAGATGCAGTGACCACTTTGACACACTTAGGTTTTTCTACACAATGGCCCATTCCCAAGCTCCTGTCAGCGGATTAAAGCCCATGATCAAAAATTTAATCTGCCACAGATACGCCGACGACCACAAAGGATACGTAAAAAAATGAAAGCTATTTTACAACGGGTATCAAAGGCCCATGTGGCCGTTGACGATCATATCATTTCCAGCATTGGTCAGGGCATTCTGGTGCTACTTGGAGTGGCCCATGGCGATGGTGAAGCTGAGGCAGATTATCTTGTGGATAAAATCATCAACCTGAGAATATTCCATGACCATCAGGGGAAAATGAATCGATCCCTGATCGATGTGGGCGGTGAACTATTGGTCGTCTCCCAGTTTACCCTGCTTGGCAATTGCCGCAAGGGCCGTCGCCCAAGTTTTACCGGCGCAGCGCCCCCAAACGAGGCCAACCGGCTTTACACCTATTTTACAGAAAAAGCCGCAGCCCAGGGGGTTGCAGTGCAGACGGGCCAATTCCAGGCTGAAATGGATGTATCCCTGGTGAACCATGGACCGGTGACACTCATGCTGGAATCTCCCCCAAAATAACGGCCACGGGCCGTCCCTGGTCTATCGAATCCCAGGCTTCAACCCACAACTACAGATAAAAAGAATCCAATCGGTTACTGGAGACTTTCACATAAAAAAATTACAATGAATCCAGACAATCTATACATAATCCTGGTCCAACCCCAGGGCCCCCTTAATATCGGCTCAGTATGCCGGGGAATGATGAACTTTGGATTTACCCGGTTGCGCCTGGTCAACCCTTGCAAGGCCTACAACAGCCTGCCCGCTAAAAAAATGGCCCTGGGTGCCTTTCATGTGCTTGAAGCAGCACAAATCTTCGACACGCTTGAAGATGCCCTCCACGATGTCCACACCGCCTATGGCACCACCCGGCGGTTTGGCAAATACCGGAAGCATTTTTTAACACCGGCCACGGCCGGCGAGCAGATCGCCTCGGATGCGTCTGGTCCTGACCAACGAATCTCGGCCCTGGTCATGGGTCCGGAGGACACCGGCCTTGAAACAAAGGATCTGGATCTTTGCCAACAGTTCATCACCATCCCCACCCATGATGTGTATCCCTCCATGAACCTGAGCCATGCCCTGTCTGTTCTCTTGTATGAAATTGCGATAAAATCCCAAGCCGGGAAAAAATTTTACGACCCCAAAGTAAATGATCCGGCAACAGGCAAAGAGATGGCATCCTTGTTCGCCCACATGCGTCAAACCCTTCTGGACATCGACTATCTGGATCCCCAGAATCCAGACCATCTGCTGCGAACTTTCCGGCGAATTTTCGGAAACGCAGGGCTATCCGCCAGGGATGTCAGGATATTACGAGGCTTGATGAGCCGTATCGACTGGACTGAATCGCAACGAAGAAAATACAGCCCCAAAGCAGAACAACACTAAACGAGTATCTCTATTCCAATCATTGGCCCACTGCCTAATTTTCCGGCACTTAAACCAGGCCACACGTGATAATCAGAGACGCTCCGGTCTCGGGCAGTTGCGGTAGACAGCGACATGCCCTTTAGCCTTGCATACCGAACCAAAGGACATCAACATTTATTTTACAATTTGTCTTGACAATGGGAACCAAGTCCCCAATAATACGCAAACTTATAATGTTCGTGGGCTCGGCAAATGCACACCCCCCCCATAAATAAGTAAGTACAAACTTTTTTTATATAATCTATTGGACTATTCGCGAATGAGGAGAAACCATGTCACTGAAAAAACTATTCATCTCCATTTTTGTTGTATTCAGCATTCTATTTACCGGTTTGGGTGTTCTGGCGAAATTATTGCTCGACAACCAAAATCAACTGCAAAATGAACAAGAAAAACGATACCAATCCTTTATGATTGCTGACGAATTCCGTCATAGCTCACGGGAGCTTACGAGATTGGCAAGAACCTATGTCGTCACGGGAACGCCCAAGTACGAAACCATGTATAAGGATATTATTGCCGTGCGGGATGGCAAGAAGCCCAGACCCGATGGCAGCACCATATCCCTCAGACAAATTATGAAAAATCTTGGCTTTACCGCTGAAGAATTTGCCCTGTTGGATGAGGCGATTGCGAAATCCGATGGGCTGGTGGCAACAGAAGTAAGAGCGATGAATGCTGTGAAAGGATTGTTTGATGATGGTAGTGGACACTATACTCAAAAAAGTGCGCCAAATATGGAATTGGCAAGGGAATTGATGTTCAACCCGCAGTATCACGATTATCTCAAAGAAATTATGAACCCGGTGTCTCGATTTTTCACCCGCTTGGACGAACGTACCAAAGCGGCATGCGATTTACAGGATATCGCCCATCGCTATATGACTATCTTTTTTGCCATTCTGATCGCCTTGTTTATGTGCTTGCTCTTCTCAGGATGGGTCATTTATAAAAAGGTCATCTGTTCCGTGGGTCTTTTGGCAGAAGACGTGTCAGAAATTGGCGAAGGCAATCTGACTCGGGGAATCAAGGTTTCCGGCGGTGGGGAAATTGGACAATTGGGCAATGCGCTGCAAACCATGGCAAAAAATCTGGCAGATATGGTGGGGATTATCGTTTCCGGAGTACAGACCTTAAAAACATCCTCCGGGCAGTTGTCCACAATTTCTACCGGGATGAACCAGGCCATGGAGGATACCATAAAATTGTCACATACGGTAGCGGCTGCATCTGAAGAAATGAGTACAAATATGGGTGCCATTGCTGCGACAAGTGAGCAAAGTGCTGCCAATATGCAGTCAATTGCTTCTGGTGCAGTGCAACTGAATGCTGCAGAACAGAAAATTGGGGTCAAATCTGAGGATGCAAAACAAGTTGTTCATGAGGCCGTTTCCAAATCATCAACAGCGTCCGAGCAGTTGCAGGCGCTAGGAAATGCTGCTGATAAAATCAGCCATGTAACAGAAGTCATTACATCCATTTCTGAACAAACCAACTTGTTGGCCTTAAATGCAACGATTGAAGCTGCACGGGCGGGCGAAGCCGGGAAAGGATTCGCCGTCGTTGCCAACGAAATAAAGGAGCTGGCCAACCAAACCACCCATGCCACCCAAGAAATCAGAGAAAAAATTTCCGGCATTCAGACCGCCACCACTAACACGGTTAAAGAAATTGCTAAGGTCACTGATGTGATTTCCAATTTCAATGATATTGTGAATACCATAGCAGCCGGAGTGGAAGAACAATCCTTAACAACAGAAGACATCAGCAATAATGTACAGCAAGCGACCATGGGAATTGCAGATATGAACAGCAGTATTGCCCAGAGTGCTGAAGTGTCTTCTTCCATTGCCAAGGATATTGCCATGGTGAGCCGTGCCGGTGAAACAGTGGCTCAAGATTGTTCTCAAATAAATGAAAGCGCCTTAAAACTAGATAATCTGGCAGAGGATCTTACTAAAATGGCCTCGAGGTTCACGATTTGATCACCAGCTATGGCTATTTTGTCCGTATCGCAGAGTTCACCGGCGAGGGTACCGAGTTCGGTGAAACGACTTTGTTATACTTTTATAGTAGAGCTTCTATCCCTTTACGCTCCATGATATCTAAAAGTTTTTTTGAAGAACCTGCTGGCTTTTTTACTCCTTGTTCCCATTTTTGAACTGTTGATGTACTAATATTAAAAACACTTGCCAAAGCAGCCTGACTTAAATTG
>PDWJ01000472.1_pt1 | contig 60136 bp, 62 predicted proteins | sample 1430881 | NCBI WGS metagenome assembly PDWJ01 (sample SAMN01162460, study PRJNA174530) | Oral metagenome, whole genome shotgun sequencing project. | biome: Marine environment; feature: Marine mammal; material: Swab sample of the gingival sulcus; isolation source: swab sample of gingival sulcus... | reverse complement strand
CAAGTCTGATATAATGGCTAAGAAGAGCGCATATTTTACTCCAATGAAGTAAAGACCAAGTCCGTATAGTGCCCCGACGATAAGAATGATAAACGATAATCCAATCAAATAGTTCTGCACCATGTGCGTAATCTCTTCGATGATCTCTTTTCCTTTTTCGAAGCCTCGTTTTTGTAGTTTTTCTTCGAGATACATCCGTACATTTCCTCGGTAGCTTAGCAGGAGAACTACGTAAATTGGAACAATTCCAAAGAAAATTAGGGTAGAAGTGGTTTTTGAGAAAATAGATTGAAAGAACCCACCTGCATACGAAAACAGTTTGCTTGAAATCATTTTGAGATTGTCCGCATCTATTTCTTTCCCGTTTAATAGATTCTTTTCGACCCAATTGACGGGGAACTTGATCGATTCAAGTTCTCCAGTTTGTGATGAAATTTGCAGTTTATCAATTAGTTGGTAGCCTTCAAAAACAACAAAAGTGATCAACAGAGCCAAAATGATTGCTCCGAGTAAGGTGATGATTAATGCGGATATGAATCTTGGGATTCCTATTTTTTCCAACCAACGCACAGGGCGAAGCAAAGCAAAAGCAAAGAATAGCGCGAATAAAAAAGGGAAGATGATGTTACCTGCGAAGTAAAGTAGTACCACGAGAACAACGGACAAAAAGGTTAGTTTCGTTGTGTAATCCAAGGATTCTCTCGTAAAGTAGCGCATATATGATATCTAAATTAGATCGCTGATGAATATAGTAGAAAATCTTAAAAAATCAAGTGCCTAAACAAAATATGAAGGGATATTTTGTGCCAATTCCTAATTAGTGGCGAGTGCTTTTCAATTCTGATGAACACGTTTTATCGTGCTGTATCGATTCAGATACCTTCACGTCTCACGACGAAAAAAGCATTGGCATGAATTAATTTATGCCCGATATCTTTTCTGGAATAGAATACGAACGGGAATTGTCATTGCGATGCAGAATACGAACAAGAGGTATTCAAACGGTCGAATGCGAAATGCTTCGTGTGTTTCCGAAATGATGAACAGAATCCAGACGGCATTCATTACCGACGCCAGAAGTTCGCTTTTGGTGGTTTCTTGAACACTTGTAACGATAATTGTTGAAAAAAGGATAGTGTAGTTGACTACGGGGAAATTCAGGAAATAGAATTCTAGACCGAAACCAGCACCTGTAAAAAGACTGAAAATCGATTCAACTAATCCGTAAACAAATGGAATGAAGAGAACTTGGAGTAGGATGGAGGCAATAACAAAAGCTGAACCTTTGAGTTTAGAGCTCGTTTTGATTTCCATCCTTCGTTGGAATTACAACAATTCTTCAATGATGCGATCCATTGAGTATCCTTCCGCTTCTGCACGGTAGTTTCGAACCAAACGGTGACGCAAAATTGGTTTTGCTACGGCTTTTACATCTTCGATGTCTGGCGAATATTTTCCGTGAAGTGCTGCGTGGCATTTCGCTCCGATAATCAAGTATTGAGATGCACGAGGACCTGCTCCCCAAGTGATGTAATCCTTGGTGATTTGTGGCACTGCCTCATCATTTACACGTGTTTTTCCCACCAAACGAACAGCGTACTCAAGTACATTGTCTGCTACAGGAATACGACGAATTAAGTCTTGGTAGTGCATGATTTGCTCTCCATCGACAATACGATTTAGCGAAACCGAATGATTCGACGTTGTTGCCTTCACAATGGCCATTTCTTCCGAAAAAGAAGGATAATCGACCCAAACATTGAACATGAAACGGTCGAGTTGGGCCTCTGGCAAAGGATATGTTCCTTCTTGTTCGATCGGGTTTTGTGTTGCCAATACGAAGAAAGGAGCAGGGAGAGGGTAGCGATTTCCAGCTGCCGTAACCGAACGTTCTTGCATGGCTTCTAAAAGTGCCGACTGCGTTTTGGGCGGTGTACGGTTAATCTCATCTGCTAGAACAATGTTCGAAAACAATGGTCCTTTCATGAATTGAAATTCGCGCTTCTCATTCAATATTTCCGATCCAACAATGTCCGAAGGCATCAAGTCAGGTGTAAACTGAATACGGTTGAAGCTCAATCCCAAACAGTCAGAAATGGTATTCACCAATAAGGTTTTTGCTAATCCGGGAACTCCCACTAGTAAACAATGCCCTTTCGAGAAGATAGAAATGAGCACTTGGTCTACGACATCGTCTTGTCCGACGATTACTTTGTGAATTTCATTTTTGAGTTCCTTGTAGTGGACAACGAGTTGGTCAATTGCAGCCTTATCTGACATAGGTTTAAAAAATTTCTTCTAAAGATAAACTTTCTAGTGTTTCATCCAAGGATTTGCGAAGCTACATTCATCGAATGGCGTATTTATCTTAACGTAAGTGGATGCGATTTTACCCGTAATCCATTCGTTGATAACCACACGCTTTTTTTCATTTTCCGCAGCCTTTTGGATCAATTCGTAATCATCGGTTAAATTCGCCTTGTGTGGCTGAGTCCGATTCTTTAAACGAACGATACGCACTCCTTGCTTGCGCTCCGCAGCGTTTGTGTAAAGATTGGGTTGTGAAATATCACCCACCTTCATGTTTTGTGTCAACAAGTAAATTTGCTGATCAATTTGGTTCAAGTTTTCAGCATCCCATTGCTGGTTTCCTGTTACAGGATTGGTAATAATTCCCTTGTTCAACCGTGTAAATTCGTCGTTGGAGTATTCCAAAACAGCTTCTTCCCACGTAATTTCATTTGCCATTAAGCGTTGGTAGCACGAATCCAAGCGGTAGGCAGCTGCTTCAATATCTGAATCATTAAATTTCGGAACAATCAAAATATGACGACATACGTAATCGTCTCCCAGTCGTTTCTCTAATTTCACAATGTGGAAACCGTATTCTGATTCGAACACTTCAGAAACTTCACCTTCATTAAGGCTGAAAACAGCTGCTTCGAATGGCTTTACCATCATTCCTTTTGAGGCACTGATTTTTCCTCCTAAACTCGCACTTCCTGGATCATCCGAATTCAATCGTGCAGCAGTAGAAAAGGGTGTTCCATTCATAACTTCTTCACGGATTCCTTTTAGTTTGGAGCGTGCTGCTTCTTTTTCTGCAGTACCGATTTCTGGATAAATGACAATCTGTTGAAAACTCAATTGTGAGTTAATCAAGGGAATACTATCAGAAGGAATCATTTTGTAGAACTCCTTCACGTCTCTTGGAGTCACAGCAACTTCCGCTGTAATTTGACGTTCCATTTCCTGCGCTCGCATTTGATCACCAATTACTGGACGGAATTCATTCTTGATTTGAGCAACGGTTTTTCCGTAGAACTCTTCCATTCGCTCACGACTTCCAATTTGGTTCTCAATCACACGTAAACGTTGTTCCATTTCGGCATCAATCATTTCTGGTGATACCTCAATACTATCGAGTTGTGCTTGATTGATGAGTAACTTCTGATACATCAACTCTTCGAGCATGTTGCAATCCATTTCAGAAGACAATTCCACTCCCGCTTGAGCCGCTTGGATTTTTTGCGCTTGAATATCGGAGAGCAAGATGATATTGTCACCAACTTGTGCCGCGATTTTATCGATGGTTTTTTGTCCATTCGACGCGAAGGAAATAAGGAGGAATAAACTACTTACTAATGTTAATCTCATGCTTGTCTTTTATCTTTCGAATCATTGTTGATCCGTACTGTTCTTTTAAATCTTGTAGCCTATTTAGCACAATTATCTCCTTGATTTGATCTGCCACAAATTCCATAGGCGGAATTTCATCTTTTAGTGTGAAATCAATGATATTTAGAAAATAAGTGTGTTCATCATCCGAAAAATAGGTTTTCGTTCTATTTAAAACGATGTTGTCTACATTGTATTTTGTTAATGGAATATCTTTCGACAATTCATTGAAGTAAATCCATGATGAATCATTGAAGTAGAAATTCTCTGCGTAAAGTTTAGCATAAGAATTTACTTGGGAAAGGTCTTTATCATTTTTTAACATGAAGGCCTGATCAATCCCTTCGGATTTAAACTCAACGTCTTTTGGAATTTTAAGGTACAATGCTTTCACGAGGTAATCGCTGAGGATAAAATCTTCTTTGTTCAGGGTGTAGTACGATGCGATCTGGTCGTAGGTCACAGTGGTGTCAAGATTTCCCTTCAATAACTCTTCTTCCAGATAGAATTGTGCCAGTTCTCCTTCAAACGCATCACCGCGAAGTTGAACCAATTGATACAACTCAGGATTGGTTTCTTGGAGTTCTTTCTTCAAGGTTTCTCGCTCACACCATTGAATGATGAATGCATTGTATTCCGCTTCGTTGTTGATGTCGTAACCGAGATGTTTCATCAGAATCATCGCTTCGGATTCCGTCAGTTCGCTGTCATCGACGGTCGCAATTACTTTTCCATCCGATCCACACGAAGTAAGACCAAAGAAAAACAGGCTAGCCCAAAGACCAGCCTGTAAAATTCGTATGTGGAATTTATTTTCCAAGTGAGTAGAGCGCTTCTTCGTTTACAACAATTTTGTGCTTCTTCTCAATTTCTTTCATCCATTCTTTCTCCAAGTAGTTTTGGTAGTCCGAAGTGATGGCTCCTTTTGCTTCGTCGAACTCTTTCGGTCCAGCAGGAAGTTTTTCCAAGACGTTTACGAGGTAGTATTTACCATCGTATTCGTAAATGTCATTAATTCCTTTTTTCAACGGAGATTTCGCTGCGGAGATAAATCCTGTTTTTGTCGTGTCAAATTTCCCTTTGCGGAATTTCGTGTTGAGGGTAGAGCTTTCGTTCACCGCTTCAACAATTTGTGTCGACGTTAATGTATCGCTTTCCAACAATTTCTTCGTTTGTTGAGCTACTAACATGGTGTTGCATTCGTACACTTCAGCGTCAACACGAGGTCCCCATTGGTAATTGCTTTTGTTGTTTTCGTAGAAAGCTTTCAAACCAACTGTATCGCGCATCGCTTTGTTCCAAACCTTGTCAGACATTACTTCGTAAAGCAAGATTCCGTCGTGGTATTCAGTAATCAAGGCTTTGTATGCAGGGTATTTCCCAGCCAATTTTGATTCTTCGTAATCCAAAATAGCTTGCTCTTCCCATGCTTTGTACTGTTTGTCTACCATCACTTTGATGTCATCTTTTCGCGCTGCACGGTGGTTGTTCTCCAGGTATTTAGCGAATTCATTTCCTCGGAATTTCTGCTTATCCATTATGAACATCACCTTGTTCTTCGAGTAATCTGACGCTTTGAACTTTCCAAGGAGGTAAGTCGAGTCCATGTTTTGGTAGAACCACTTCAAACCTTTTTTGCTTTTTGATTTGAAATTGTATTCTTTTTTCAATTTGTTCACAAACGACGCTTGCGTTTTTACGGATCGAGCATCTTTCGCTACTTTTTTCTCGATTCCTCGTTTCAAATCCTCGAATGAATCAACATCTTTCCAGCTAATACGCTTAATGATGTGGAATCCGTAGTCTGTTTGAACAGGCTTGCTGTATTCTCCGTCTTCTTTCAATGCGAAGGCTGCTTCGGTAAATTCAGGAACCATTCGTGTTGTTGTTCCTGTTCCGAATTGAGGAAGAACACCATTTTTTCCATTACTCGATGGATCGTCAGAGTATTTGCTTACCAATTCTTCGAATGAAGCACCGTCTTCCAACATTTGGTACAACTCATTGATTTTAGCTTCTGCATTTTTGATTTCGTCTGCGCTTGCATCGCTACGTGCAGCAATCATCAAGTGGGCTGCTTCCATCGTTCCACGTGCAGGACGGCGATCGATTACTTTCAAGATATGGTATCCAAATCGTGTTCTGAATGGATCAGAAACCTGTCCAACTGGAGTAGAGTAGGCCGCATCTTCAAATTGATACACCATTTGGAAGGCTGTGAAGTATCCCAAATCTCCTCCGTTTTTCTGAACTGTTGGATCTTCCGAACCCATTTTGCTTTTCGCTACGGCTTCGAATGATTCACCATTTTCGATACGCTTTTTCAAAGCAAGCAAGCGATTGTACGCTTTCAAGGTGTCTTCAGGAGACGCATTCGACTCCAAGCGAACCAAGATGTGCGCTGCATGAATTTCCTCAAGTGTACGCTCATATGCTTCACGCACAAGTGCTTCATTTTTTGTTGAATCAATCAAATAAGGACGAGCCAATGTTTTTTGGTAACCTGCTAACTCCTTTTTCAAACTTGGGATGGTGTCGTATCCCAACGCTTCAGCTTCTGCAACTTTCAGTTTGAATCGTTTGAAAAGTTCCATGTACTCATCAAGCGAAGCTTGGTCGTATTGTGGATTATCGTTGTTCTTCAGGTAAATCTGTAAAAACTCAGACTTAGTAATTGGATTGCCATCAATGGTCATAATTACAGGGTCGTCTTGAGAAAAACCCGATAGCGTGATCATACAGGTAATAGCAAATGCAATTAATTTGTTCATAAGATTGATTTTTTTTGTGTCAAAAATATACTTTCAATTTGTATTTCGTAATTCAGACGAATTATTTCAAGCTATAGTTTGGTGCTTCGCGTGTAATTGTAACATCATGAGGGTGACTTTCGTGCACACCGGCAGATGTAATACGTATGAATTTTGATCCTTTCAGTGTATCAATATTGGGTGATCCACAGTATCCCATTCCAGATCGAAGTCCACCTTTAATTTGGTACATTACTTCATCCAAACGACCTTTAAACGGAACACGTCCAGAAATTCCTTCAGGAACCAACTTCTTCGCATCGGCTTCATCAGCTTGGAAGTAACGATCTTTCGATCCTTTTTGCATAGCTTCCAATGATCCCATTCCGCGGTACGTTTTGAACTTTCTTCCTTGGAAAATAACCGTTTCACCTGGAGATTCTTCTACTCCTGCAAACATTGAACCAAGCATTACAGTATCGGCTCCAGCAGCGATTGCTTTTACAATATCTCCTGTGTAGCGAATTCCTCCGTCAGCAATTACAGGAACTCCTGTTCCTTCCAAAGCAAGTGCTACATCATTTACAGCTGTCAATTGAGGAACCCCAACTCCTGCAATAATTCGCGTTGTACAAATAGAACCAGGACCGATTCCAACTTTTACGGCATCAGCGCCAGCTTCTACTAAGTAAAGTGCGGCTTCTGGAGTAGCAATGTTTCCAACAATAACATCAAGCTCTGGAAATTTGCTCTTTACTTCTTTCAATTTTGTAACTACACCTTCAGTGTGTCCATGTGCTGTGTCAATAACAATGGCATCAACTCCGGCCTCAACAAGTGCCGTAGCGCGCTCTACAGTGTCATGTGTTACACCAACTGCAGCTGCAACGCGAAGTCGACCGTATTTATCTTTACACGAATTTGGATGCTCACGTACTTTAATAATGTCTCGGAAGGTAATGAGTCCAATTAGTTTGTTGTTTTCGTCAACAACTGGAAGCTTTTCAATTTTATTTTCTTGAAGAATGTCCTCTGCAATCGAAAGACTCGTGTCCTCAGATGTTGTAATCACATTTTCGCTTGTCATTACCTCACGAATCGGGCGTTTCAAGTTTTTCTCAAATCGAAGGTCGCGATTCGTTACGATTCCCTTTAATGTATGATTTGCATCTACAACAGGAATACCCCCGATTTTATTTTCTTTCATCAATTGAAGGGCATCAGAAACAATTGCATCTTCGGCAAGTGTAACCGGATCGAGGATCATTCCACTTTCCGAACGCTTTACTTTTCGTACTTGCAGGGCTTGCGCTTCAATCGACATGTTTTTGTGTACCACACCAATACCACCTTGCTGAGCCATGGCAATTGCCAAGTTTGCTTCCGTTACTGTATCCATCGCTGCAGATACAATCGGGGTGTTCACTTCAATGTTGCGTGTGATTTTACTTTTTAAAGAAACTTCGTTTGGAAGCACTTGAGAATAAGCAGGGACGAGAAGAACGTCGTCGTACGTTAATCCTTCTTTGATTTCTCCGAGATTTGAAAGGGGCATAATTGAACCTATTTAAGAAATAAATTCCTGCAAAGATAACATAATTTCGTCAGCTCGACGGGGCAGATTAAATCATCAAATTGTTAAAGAATCGAAAATCTATTTGTGATTTTGATTATATTATCTAATCTTGTTGTTAATCCTTAAAGATTATGATCAAACTAACAGCGGTACTATCAATATTTTTACTCTTCGCAACTTTCTCAGCGAAGGCACAAGAACTTGACTCAATTTCAATGGATTCCAGTTTGATTCAGCTCTCAGGAGTGGTAGTTTCGGAAGAAACACTCGCCGAATTGCCGTACACAACTGTTCTGGATAGAACGAGTAAACGAGGTGTTTTCTGCGATTATTACGGTTATTTCACCATGGTTGTGTATCCAGGAGATACTTTGATCTTTTCGGCGTACGGTCACAAAACATCGAATTATGTTGTTCCAGATACCTTGGAGGATAATTTTTATTCGATCATTCACGTCATGGAAGTCGATACGATTGATTTGCCGAATGTCGAAGTCTATCCTTGGCCATCGAGAGAAGATTTCGCGAGGGCTTTCGTTAATATGGACCCATATGATGATGCGATTCGAAGAGCACAACGACAATTGTCTGGAGAGAGTTTAGCCTTTGCAGCCGCTCGATTGGATATTGATGGCTCACTCGCGTATGGTACGGTTCAAAGTCAATATCAAACCAAGCTCTATACGCAGAACCAACTGCCCGCGAATAACTTACTGAATCCGTATGCCTGGTCGAAGTTGATCAAGGATTGGAAAGAAGGGAAGTTGAGTAAACAGTGACGAGCTTGTTAACTTGACTGAAGCGATCGCTAATCAAACTCATTTTAACTCAAATCCTGAATCATCGTCAATTGCTTAGGCTTCGATGATTTAAAAATAGGATAGCACAAGAAGTATTTCTCGACAGGGTCCGTCAATGCAGATATGTTCAAATTGTCCGAAGCATCCGAAACATCCAGTACAGAACCGTTCTTCATCAATAAATTGATGTTTTCTCGTGTAATATTGTACGCCTTATTGGTCAATTGTTCCGAGTATACAAAATGCTCCATTTGATCTTCTGTTAGACTCATCTTGTCTCCAACGTATTTTTTTACGGCTTCAATACGTTCTTCTGTGAATGGTTCTTTCGAGATTTCAATTTTGAATAAATCGCGTTGAACAAGTCGACGGGATAAATCAGAAAGTACTTTATCCTCATGGAATTGCCATACTTTCATCGCGCCTAGGATATCGGCATCATCGAGTTGCGAGAAATACTCCAATACAGCAGGATTCTTTTTGAAATCTTCTGCAGTAACGTTATTCGTTAAGAAATAGAGTAGGGCTGGACTTCCGAAAATGGTTTCTCCGCTCAATGCCAATTCTTTTGCTCTACGTAGAACATGAATCAACATATATTCCGCTGCAACTACTGTTTTGTGTAGGTACACTTGCCAATACATCAAACGTCTTGCGATGATGAACTTTTCAATCGAGTAGATTCCCTTTTCTTCGAGGACAAGATTCCCGTCCTTTACATTCAACATCTCAATGATACGCTCGCTTCCAATTACACCTTCGCTTACTCCAGAATAGAAACTGTCACGGTTCAAGTAATCCATTCGATCCATATCCAGCTGACTCGATACAAGCTGATGCAAGAATTTCTTCGGATACTTGTTCTGGAAAATCAGTAGACTTAGATCCAATTCGCCATCAAACTCATGACTTAGTTTATCAATGAAGAAACTGGAAATCTCCTCATGACTAACACCGCTCACAATGTCGTGCTCTAAGGCATGACTAAACGGTCCATGTCCGATATCGTGCAACAAGATGGCAAGAAGCACAGCACGTTCTTCGGGAGGCGTAATTTCATGTCCTTTCTTTCGAATCGTTGAAATCGCCTTCTGCATCAAGTGCATAGCACCGATCACATGATGAAAACGTGTGTGAATGGCGCCTGGATAAACCAAGTGAGAAAGTCCGAGTTGCTTGATTCTACGGAGACGCTGAAAATAAGGGTGTTCGATAACATCATAAATAATTTCCTCCGGAATGGTAATAAAACCGTAAACTGGATCGTTAATTATTTTCTTCTTGTTATTGTAGTTGACTTTTGAAGGCAATTGCATACTTTTAAATCGAAAATCAAAATTACTAAAATATAGCGCATGCAAGTTAAAATCCTTTGGGCAGATGATGAGATCGAATTATTGAAACCACATATATTGTTTCTGGAATCCAAAGGATATTCGGTTGTTTCTGTGAATAATGGATCTTCAGCCGTGGATGAAAGCAATGAGCAGGAGTTTGACATCATCTTTTTGGATGAAAACATGCCCGGTATTTCTGGTTTGGAAGCGTTGGCGCGAATCAAGAAAGAACGTCCGTATGTTCCCGTTGTAATGATTACCAAAAGCGAGGAAGAACATATCATGGAAGAGGCAATTGGAAGTAACATTGCTGATTATTTGATTAAACCGGTAAATCCCAATCAGATTCTTCTTTCGATCAAAAAGAACTTAGACTCAAGTAAACTCGTTTCGCAAAAAACAAATTCGAGTTACCAGCAGGAATTCCGTGAGCTTGGAATGCAACTCAATAGTCGTTTGGACAAAGATGAGTGGACCGAGGTTTATGATCAGTTGGTGTACTGGGAAATCAAACTCGACAAGATTGAGGATAGCGGGATGAAGGAAATCCTTGGCATGCAGAAAAAGGAAGCGAATACACAGTTTTCTAAGTTTATTTCGGATAATTATTTGGATTGGTTGAATGGCGTAGAGGAAAGTCCTCAGATGATTCACACGCTTTTCAAGAACAAAATCAATCCTCAACTCGACGATTCTAAACCGTTTGTATTGGTCATTGATAATTTGCGATACGATCAGTGGAAAATGTTAAGTCCAATTTTCTCAAAATATTATTCGATTTCGGAAGAAGAAATTATTTATTCGATTCTTCCAACCGCTACGCAATATGCCCGAAATGCCTTTTTTGCTGGGTTAATGCCGTCAGAGATCGCCAAGAAATTTCCGCAATGGTGGAAAGGTGAAGAAGATGAAGGAAGTAAGAATAAGTACGAGAAGGAATTGCTTGGATCTCAATTGAAGCGATTGGGACGTGATATTAAATGGTCTTACAATAAGATCACTAATCTTGATGCAGGTAAAAAACTCGCGGATAATTTCAGTACACTTTTGAAGAATGATCTCAATGTAATTGTCTACAACTTCGTTGATATGTTGTCTCATGCTCGTACCGAAATGGAAGTGATTCGTGAGTTAGCAGATGACGAGTCGGCTTACCGTTCATTGACGGTATCTTGGTTTGATCATTCACCATTGCATGATATTGTAAAGAAATGTGCGGAATCTGGGCGTAAAATGATCATCACAACAGATCACGGTACGGTTAGGGTGACCAATCCAGTAAAAATAGTCGGTGAGAGAAGTACGAATACAAATCTTCGCTACAAGACGGGACGAAATTTATCGTACAAAGAGAAGGATGTCTTCCAAATCAAGGACCCACTAGAGGCGTATCTTCCAAAATCTTCTGTTTCAAGCGAGTTTGTTTTTACACGTGATGCGGATTATTTTGTCTATCCGAACAACTATAATCATTTCGTGAATTATTACGGGAATACCTTCCAACATGGAGGGGTTTCATTAGAAGAAATCTTGATCCCGTATGTAGAATTGATGCCAAAATAGGACATGGAAATAAACATTCAATCCATTCAGGATCTTCCGTATGCAGCAAAAACCTTTCTGGATAAGGTAGGACATCGGAAGATATTCGCTTTTGATGCCGAAATGGGCACGGGTAAAACAACGTTTATTATCGCTTTGCTTCACGCAATGGGAGTGGAGGAGGCTGAAGGTTCACCAACGTATTCACTCGTAAATGTCTACGAGAGTAGAATGTTCGGAAAAATCTATCATTTCGACCTATATCGCATCGAAGATGAATCTGAAGCATTAGATATCGGAATCGAAGAAATGCTCTATGGAGACGGAATATGTTTGATCGAATGGCCAGAAAAAATTAAAGGCCTGCTTCCAGATAATACGATTTGGTCGTATATTCGTAAAAACGGAGACGATTCCAGAACGCTAACGATAGATTTATGATCACCGATCCAGAAGTTTTGAGACAGTTAATGTCAAAGGGAAGCCTTCTTCCACAGGAAGAAATGCTCGAAGTTGCCCGAAAAAAAGGGAACCTTTATATTGGCATTCCGAAGGAAACTTCGTTTCAGGAACGTCGTGTAGCATTGGTTCCAGAAACTGTTGCGGTGCTCGTGGCAAATGGTCACCGAGTAAAAATGGAGTCGAAGGCTGGTGAAGGGGCTAACTTCTCAGATCGCGATTACAGTGAAGCCGGAGCAGAAATTTGCTACGATCGAAAGGATGTTTTTCGATGTGATATCATTTTTAAAGTAGCGCCTCCTTCCGAGGAAGAGGTGGAAATGATGGAGGGAAACCAAACCTTGATTTCAGCACTTCAAATTTCGACACAGCCAAAGAAAATCTTGCAAACCTTAATGAAGAAAAAGGTGACTGCCATCGCATGGGATTACATTCGTGATGAAAGTGGCGTTTTTCCAGTGGTTCGAACGATGGGGGAAATTGCAGGAACTACGGCGGTTTTAGTGGCTGGGCAATTGCTTTCTTCTTTTAGCGAAGGAAAAGGAATCATGCTTGGAGGTGTCGCTGGAGTACAACCTACGGAAGTAGTCGTAATTGGAGCGGGTACTGTGGGAGAATATGCTACGCGTGCAGCACTTGGGTTAGGGGCTTCGGTGAAGGTGTTCGACGATTCAATTTCGCGCCTTCGAAGACTTCAGCGCGATTTAGGAACACGGGTTTACACTTCCGTAATTCAACCGAAAGTCCTAGCAAAGGCCTTGATGCGTTGTGATGTTGCAATCGGTGCATTGCGCGCTCCACTCGGTCGAACTCCGTGCATTGTGAATGAGGAAATGGTTCAGCAAATGAAGGAAGGCTCAGTTGTGGTAGATGTGAGTATTGATCAGGGCGGTTGCTTTGAGACTTCGCGCATTACCAATCACGATCATCCGACGTATTCTGAGCACGGTGTTATCCATTATTGTGTCCCGAATATTGCATCCCGCGTTTCCAGAACAGCGTCATTCGCTCTGTCGAATATTTTCTCGCCAATCTTAATGGATATGGGAGAAAAAGGTGGTTGCAAAGGATTAATTTCCAATAATACAGGATTCCGTGGTGGAGTGTACATCTACAAAGGTGTTTTAACAAGTGAAGTACTTGGAAAGGTGTTTGACTTACAGTACAAGGATATCGACTGGCTCATCATGGGTGGTAAATAATGATTGTTCCGCTAAACCTTCCCAAAGCAGCATTAAAATTAACGCGTAAAGGCGGCGATGTATACGTTCGTTGTCTGATTCGACAAAAGGATTTGGTGTGTACGCCTGAGGAATGGGTACGTCAGCATGTAATCAACGATTTAATTACAGAAAAAGGAGTGTCGAAAGGACGAATTGCTTCGGAGTTTCCTTTGGAATACAACGGTAGAAGCAAACGAGCAGATATTGTGCTGTTTGATAAGTTTGGGGTTCCCAATTTAATTGTAGAATGCAAAGCTCCCGAAGTTCCTATTTCTGAAAAAGTGGTGCATCAAATCGCACAATACAATTCTCAACTGAACGTGGATAAGTTGTTTTTAACAAATGGCTTAACGCATGTCTATTGCGAAATTGATCGTGAGAATGGTTCACTCAATTACTACGAGGAATGGCCAGAATCGTGGTAGTTCACTTTAAATGAAATTTAAGTCGGCAAGTTCTCGCCCGATACTTTGAATCCCTTTTAAAATCTTAGTTGTTTGTTTTTCTGAAGGTGTTTTTTTTCCTCGAACATACTGCGATAAAAGAGTAGGGTTCATGCCGATTCGTTGGGCCAAAAAGTTGGCATTGAGCACACGATAGTATTGAAAGAACTGTTTGAGATCTAAGTGTAACTGTAAATCATCAGTTGTGATTTCAGCTCCTTCGTCTTCATACGCAAGATTTAAGGCTTCTACGAGGTTAACGTATAGTTCAGGAATGTCTTTTCCTGTAGAAAACACGTTTTCATAATCGGCATAGGCAGAATAGCCTGTACTCGTTTTCTCTACGGTGATAGCGATTTTTTTCTTCAAGCGTTTCATAGTCATTCTTTTATTCCTGCTTGTTTAAACAGTTTTCGTTGTAATCCTTTTCCTAATTCTTGACTTCCGTGGTCGGGGAATATAATTGTCCCGTCGAGTTGGTCGTGTTTTAATTTTACATGTGATCCTTTCTGAGAAACGGGATACCATCCTGCTCTCGTCAATTTTCTATATGCTTCTGAACATTTCATAAAGGTATAATTTTATTTACTTTCTTAAAAGCTTTAAGTCACTTTTTATTTACTTTTTAACAATTGAGAATAAGCGAGGGCATTTCGCAATTCATCTTTTAGATGCTTTCGAAAACAGTTTTTACTGGGGGAAATAGTGCTCGAATTGAGCTTGTGGTGTAGGTTCATTGTAGTGTGTTAGGTGGTTGCCTATATAATAAGTTAATGAAAAAAATGACTTGAAAGAGGTGTTACTTTTTCAATAATTGACATTTACTCGAAAAAATAATATGCGCCTATCCGTACTTTTTGTGAGCCTTTTTGCGCTTTTGTCATGCCAATCCCAAATAGAAGAAAGAGACTTGCCCGTGGTAAATGATTCAGTTGAAGAAGCTGAATTTACAGATCCTTCCCAGATTGATTCGCTGGCGCTTGGATTGAATTTTTCTCCATCAGGAACCTATAATGCGGCGAAACAAAGGGTGAGAATCAAAAAGGCGAGGGCCAATTCAGGAAAGGATTTTGAACATTACTTGCTGAATGAGATCATTCCGCATTGGTACGGCACGGAATGGGATTTTAACGGCTATACTGCTATTCCAAATCATGGGGAGATCGCGTGCGGTTATTTTGTCTCAACAACCTTGCAGCATATGGGGATCAATGTTAATCGCTACAAGATGGCGCAGCAGGCGGGACTATACGAAGCGCAAACCTTGGCATTGAACGAGGAGAACTATCGAACTATTTACGGTCAGGATTCGTTGAAAGCAATCCTGAAACGCGACTATCTCGATGGAATTTATTTCGTTGGATTGGATAATCACGTGGGCTACTTGTACATCAAAGATCAAATTCCTTACTTTATCCATTCAAATTATATTGAAGATAAGGTGATGATTGAAAAGGCTTACTTTTCGCCTGCATTCGTGAGTGAAGTGTATGTTATTGCTGAAATCTCAACAAATGAAGAGTTACTGAAGCGATGGCGCACAGGTGCAACGGTTCCCGTGGTTCTTCCTAAAAAATAGCAATGGATTACCTCAAAAAGAACAAAGAATCATGGAATAAGCGAACATATGGTACATATCGATTCCGATTTTTACGATAATCAATCATTTATCGAAGGGAAATCCTCGTTAAACGCTATCGAACTGGAGTTGTTCGGTGATGTCCGAGGGAAGAAAATTTTGCATTTGCAATGTCATTTTGGACAAGACTCGATATCGTTAAGTCGAATGGGAGCAGAGGTAACGGGAATTGATTTGTCTAATGAAGCCATCAAAGCTGCGAGGGAATTGGCAGAAAAAACAGGGCAGTCGACCGAATTTATTTGTTCGGATGTATATGATTTGCCAAATCATTTGGAGGGAGAGTTTGATATCGTATTCACAAGTTATGGGACCATCGGCTGGTTGCCCGATCTCGATAAGTGGGCAAATGTAGTACAGCATTTTTTAAAGCAAGGCGGACAATTCATTTTTGCCGAGTTTCATCCTGTGGTCTGGATGTATGATGATGATTTCACCAAAGTGCAGTATAATTACTTTAATGATGGACCCATTATCGAAATAGAATCAGGAACCTACGCGGATAGAAATGCTGATTTAGAAGTTGAATATATCACTTGGAATCATCCCTTGTCGGAAGTGTTTACCAGTTTGATCACGGCAGGACTCTCCATTCAGCAATTTCACGAATTTGATTATTCACCCTACAATTGTTTCTCTCACACTGAGGAAATAGGCGCAAATAGATACCGAATTAAGCACTTCGAGAACAAGATCCCGATGGTGTACAGTTTATTAGCAAGAAAGAATTAGGGCGTTCCCCAGAAGCTTGCTCCGCATATCAGGGTCGGGCTAACGTTTCAAGTCCTAGTATCCGTGATCTCACGGATCGTCAGGAGCTTTCCACTCATATCCCTAACGCAACATTCGTTTAAAATAAAAAATCCGACCAGCACGAACCAGTCGGATTTTTCAAATATGATCTATTGTTGATTTACAAGCTATACGTCACAGTACATGTTCCTGTTCCTCCAACAATTGGCGTTGTATTTTCATAGTTGTAAACAACTGTAAATTGCGTTCCATTCACATTCATCGATCCTGAACCAGAAAAGATGATGTCACCTACAGTAATGTTGATTGTTTGCTGTGGGATGGTAATATTCGATCCATTCACGGTAGCAGTGGCTGTTCCTCCAGCCAAGGTAAACATCGGATCAATGATAATGTCTGAGGTGGTAGCACCAGCTGTAATAGTTGGACTTCCATTAATGGGGAAAAGTGCTACGTTGCAATCATCAGTTACACTCGGTGTTCCTAACCAGTTGTCTTGACCGATTACGACATTCACCGTGCGCGTTGCAGTTGCAGTTCCGTGTTCGTTTGTAGCTGTATACGTCACTACGAACGATCCTACTGAAGCAGTATTCACCTGTGATAAGTCAGCAGTAACAGTAACCGCGCTTCCATCTTTATTGGTAGCTGTAGCACCAGGATCGTTGTACGTTGTTCCCAATACAACCTCCATGGTAGCAGAACCCGTTATGGCAATTGTAGGGATGTAATTACAGGTTTCGTCGTCCTTTTGCGCTTCAGAACTGTAGTTTACGGCTTGAGGATCAGTACATCCTTTCTTTTTACATGATGCTAAACCTACTGAGGCAACAGCAACGAAAAGTAAAAGCTTTTTCATCTTATTGTTAGTTAGTGTGATAAGAAACAAATATATACAATTATCAAACTAAGCCTCTAATAAAAATTCAGATGTCTTATGGAAAGTAATCTCTGGGTAGTCTTGCTCCGCCATTGTCAACAAAAATGGTGTCTCCGCCAAGAACACAAGGTTCCCGTCTTTATCTTCCGCCACATTGTTTGTTTTCGCGCGCTTAAAGGCTGTCAGTTGTTCTTCGTTGTCGGTTGTGATCCAACAAGCTTTGGTGTAATTACGTGGAGCAAAACGACACTTCGCGCCATATTCGTGCTCCAAACGGTAATTGATCACTTCAAACTGAAGTTGTCCAACGGTCCCAATGATTTTTCGGCTACCTGGTTGTTGGATAAACATCTGTGCAACTCCTTCATCCATTAGCTGACGAATTCCTTTGTCTAACTGTTTTGATTTCAATGGGTCAAGGTTTTCGAGTTCCATGAATAGTTCAGGTGAGAAACTAGGAATTCCTTTGAACATAAATTTCTCGCCTTCACTCAAAGTATCGCCAATTTTGAAGTTTCCTGAATCGTACAATCCGATAACATCTCCAGGATAAGCAGTATCAATAACACTTTTATCTTGCGCCATAAAAGACGTTGGATTAGGGAACTTCATCTTCTTGTCCAATCGAATGTGATTGTAGAAGGTATTGCGCTCAAATACACCCGATACGATGCGCAAGAAAGCGATACGGTCTCGGTGTTTTGGATCGAGGTTGGCGTGAATCTTGAATACGAATCCAGAGAATTTTGAATCGGATGGTTCTACCATACGTACGTCTGTTTCTCTTCCACGCGGAGAGGGAGAAATACGACAGAAGGTATCCAGCAATTCTTTCACTCCAAAGTTGTTCATGGCAGAGCCAAAGAAAACGGGAGCTACATCTCCTGCGAGGTAAGATTCTCGATCGAATTCGTCGTAAACGCCTTCAATCATTTCCACTTCTTCACGAAGTTCTTCGGCGAATTGTTCACCGATGATCTCGTCCAACTGTGAGTCTGATAAATCAGAAATCGGAACAACATCATCCGAAATTCCTGTTTTATTTCCGGAGAAAAGGTTCAGGTTTTGGTCGTATAGATTGTAAACTCCTTTGAAACGATCACCCATTCCAATTGGCCATGTAAGAGGACGCACCTTAATTTTTAGCTTGTCTTCGAGCTCATCCAATAAGTCGAACGATTCCTTTCCTTCTCGGTCCAATTTGTTTACGAAGATGATTACGGGAGTCTTCCGCATGCGACATACTTCCATCAATCGCTCTGTCTGGGCCTCCACACCATTTGCTACGTCAACCACAAGGATTACGCTGTCTACCGCTGTTAGTGTTCGGAAAGTGTCTTCCGCGAAGTCTTTGTGACCAGGAGTATCGAGAATATTGATTTGCTTTCCTCCATAATGAAAGGCCATCACAGACGTAGCAACCGAGATTCCACGTTGCTTTTCAATTTCCATGAAATCCGATGTAGCGCTCTTTTTGATCTTGTTATTCTTCACAGCTCCTGCCGATTGAATAGCCCCTCCAAAAAGCAACAATTTTTCTGTCAATGTGGTTTTACCAGCATCCGGGTGAGAGATGATCCCAAACGTTCTGCGTTTTTCAACTTCTTCTTTTACTCCCATATCATTTGTATTCGATTCGGCAAAAATAGGGTTTTCTTAACCATTTCCTACATTTCGGTGTGGCATTAATCGTTGCAATTGAAGGGAGTATTTCAATAAATGTCAGAATAAGTTTGTGTATCTTCACATGTTCAAATTGAAGCATTATGTGGAAGACCGTATTACTGTTAATTGTGACAATTCTTGTTGTTCCCATCGCTGGATTTTATTTCAGTGAACCAATGACGGATTTGCAGTGGCAAACAACGAAGGAGTTGATTTGGATCTATGTGATTGCCGCATCGGCTTGTTTTATTGTTAGTACGCTGACGAAGAATTACAGTCAGGTCGACAAGTTGTGGTCGGTGATTCCTGTATTGTATGTTTGGGTAGCAGCGTATCGAGGTGGTTTTGAACCGCGCTTAGTGTTGATGTCAACAGTGGTAACCATTTGGGCGGTGCGCTTAACGTTCAATTTTGCCCGAAGAGGTGGCTATTCATGGAAATTTTGGACAGGTGAGGAGGATTATCGTTGGGCAGTTTTGCAGGCTCGACCCGAGTTTTCAAATCCGATTGTTTGGGCAATTTTCAATCTGTTTTTCATTTCCTTCTATCAAATGGGATTGATCTTACTCTTCACGATGCCGATTGTAAAATCGATGGGAGGAGGTCCACTTGGTTGGGCAGATTACCTGTGTGCAGCAGGTGTTATTTTCTTTGTAATCCTTGAGGGAATCGCTGATCAGCAGCAATGGAATTTTCAACAAGAAAAATACCGACGCAACCATGCGAAAGAGGAGTTGGGAGATTTCTACGGGAAAGGTTTCACACATACGGGACTGTGGGGAATGATGCGCCATCCCAATTATGCATCGGAGCAAGCCGTGTGGATTACGTTTTATTTTTTCAGCGTTGCAGCAACGGGTAGTTGGTTGAATTGGTCCGTTGTTGGCTGTTCATTGTTGGTGGTGTTGTTCAAAAGTAGCTCTGATTTCAGCGAGAAAATTTCTGCCGAAAAATATACGAGCTACGCGGATTACCAACGTCAAGTTCCTCGATTTGTTCCATTTACAAAATTTACAAAATTTGGAAAATAGGGAATGAGTCAGTTTACTTCATTGAGCGGATATGGATTTGATCATCGAGGGGCATTTCTTCGGTTGGATCACCATGACAATAACGCCATTCAGCGCGAGCATTTTTATTTGGTGAATCAATCCTTTACCTTGAAGAAGGAGTTGGGACGGTACTGCACGGGGCAGTTTGATTTGAAAACTTTGGAAAATGACGTTTGCCCCAATGCGGCAGAATTGCTCAGTCCGAAGGCGAATGTTTGCTTCGATTGCTTTGATTTCATCGGTTTTAATCCTGCATTTTATCACTTGGAACAACACCAAATAAGCCCTCAGCAGCGCGCGTACAATCAAACGAAGCACATTGTTTACTTGGCATATTTTGCACCTGGATTGGTCAAAGTTGGGATTTCTTCTGAAGCGAGAAAGGAACATCGTTGGAAAGAGCAAGGAGCAAGATGGATAGCGCATATTTACACTGTTGAAAATGCTTACGAAGCTCGGCACATTGAAGAGAAGATTAGCAGTAAGTTGAAATTGCCCGAGGTGATTTTAGGAAAGAAAAAACGCGACCTGTTGACGGTTCAACTACATGAAAACGAAGTGAAGTCGGAGTTTTTCGAACTGATGAATCAAATCGATGGGCTGTTTGAACATAAAGTGAATCGTGAGCGCATCTTAGATATGGAAGCTTTTTATAACCCCGATCGAGTGCCGTTGGCTACAACTATTATTGATGTTTCTGAGCATTCCGAGGGAAAAATATCAGGAAAGTGCATTGGACTCTACGGTGATCTTGTGGTTTTCGAAAATAAGGGCCAACAATTCATGTGTTCGCTCAAAAAAATGATTAGTTACAAAGCTTCATTTTCGGAAGAAGAAGAGAAGGTAGATTTTGAACCGCAGCAAATTTCATTATTTTAGAAAAAAAAGAACAAACTATATGATTTTATCACCGTTTCGCATCGTTGCTATTTTTATTACATTCCTTGGAGCCAGTAAGGCACAAGCTCAAAATGAGTGTGATTACCTCAGTCAGTCTTTTGATATTTTGGAACAAGCAATTTATTCTGAGTTAGTATCTAACAATGAAACATGGGATTCGGTACATGTATTGTTCGACGGTGAAGTCTTTATGCGAATAAATCAAGATTCAACGGATTTAAGATTATTGCCAAGCACGTTCAATGTGAAGACAAGAGGGAGTAATTCTCGCGTTCTGTCGATCTCAACACCGTGTGTAACGGCTTCTTTTGCTTACGGTTTGTTTGGTAAGTTGAAATCCATTCGCTTCAAATACGCATTGGGAGTGGAACTCTATGAAGGAACATGGACAGAAATGAATTTCGATAGAGAGGCTGATAAACTGGTATATGTGGGAGAAAACGTGCCTGATAATCCCATTTTTGAAATGAAGTATTTCATAAAGTAGAAGTAGCTTTAACTTTACGGTTTGGGAATGCCTCAAAAAAAACGCCCCGAAACCAATTGGAATCGAGGCGTGTATTTCATGTTTTACTTCAGTCATGATTTCGAAGCGAATTATTCACTCTTCGAATCTTTCAGTCGCTGAATCCATTCATTACTTTTTTTCAATCTCGCCAGCTTCCACCAACTGACCGAAAAACTCTGTTGCCGTTTCTTTCAATGGACGGTAGGATATTCCGAGGTCTTTTTTGCTCTTAGAATTGTCAGCTTTCCATGGGAACCCAACGTTCAATTTCACTTCTTTGCGGGTCATTCCAACAGATGGAGCCATCAACCATAGCAAGAACTTTGGAAGCTTTCGCGTCGAAATGGGGTAATTCGGGTATTCCTCTTTGATCATTCCCGCCAATTCACGGAATCCTGAGTTTTCACCAGAAATAATGTAACGACCTTTTGCCTCAGGTTTCATTCCAGCCTGATAATGAGCTTCGGCCAAATCGCGCACATCCACGCAACCAATGTTGAATTCAGGAGCTCCCATTTTGAAGTCACCTTTTCCTATTTGCTTCATGATACTGAAGGACTCAGAAGTTCCGTGTGGATTGATTCCTGGGCCCAACACAAAAGAAGGGTTGATGGTAACCATGTCCCAACGATCTTGCTGTTGTGCAATGTTCCAAGCTTCTTTCTCGGCTTCAGTTTTCGAATAGGAGTAGGGTTGGTGCTCAAGAGAAGAGGTGGTGTTCCATTGTTCTTCCGTTAATTCTTGATTCGGCATGGATAACACATCTTTTCCGTCTCCGTAGATCGCAGCACAACTACTGGTGACTACAACACGTTTAACACTGTCGGTTCGATTGGCTGATTCCAAAACATTTCGCGTTCCTTTTTTGGCTGGATCAACCAAGTCTTTTTGCGGATCTTCTACACTTCGAACGAATGGTGAAGCGGTATGATACACCAACTGGCATCCTTTCATCGCCTCGTCGTACGAACCTTCATCAAGCAATTCTGCCTTGAAGTACTTGATCGTTCCGGGCAATTTTGCCGCTAACTCATCGAGGTATTTCGTTTTTTCTTTATTGTCAGGTGTGCGCACTGCAGCATGAACCGTTCTTCCTTCGGAAAGGAGTTTTTCTACGAGCCTTCCAGCTACGTAACCTGTGGCTCCTGTAACTAATACGGGGGCATTTTGATCAATCATCTGTCGTTTATTTTAATTTGTATTTATCGAGTAAACATTGTAAAAGTGGCTGTGGGTCAAGATTTTTTATCAGAATTTCGGTGGCTACACCATCAATAATGGCTTCAACTAATCGGGCTTCCGCTTCTGGATTGGTGTACTTCAATTGCGTAAATGCATCGGAGAGCGAAGTTCGAAAATCCATCACTCCTTCGGTTTCTATATCGCATCGTTGCCATTTCAGGGTGTAAAACAAACGCCAAAAAGGATATTCATTCGGGGAGATACTAAATGGCAGTTGCAGCGCACTCAAAATGCGTTTTTTTGGATTCTCCTCTGAGGCTATTTCTCGGAAATACGCTTCTCCTTTGTTTAATCCTTCCTCGAGGATGGCTTGCAATAATCCTTCTTTGTTTTTGAAGTGACGAAAAATGAGCCCTTCCGAAACGCCTGCTCTTTTGGCAATTTTACTGGTGGAAGTTGCATCAACGCCTTCGGAAGAGAAGAGTTCTAATGCCGCATTAAAGATATTTTGTTGCTTTTCTGTCATTGCTGAGTGAGTAATCACTTACAAATGTAGATAACAATTTGACTTCTTCAAGAAAAACGTTGATTTATTTTTTTAATTGGATGATTTTCAGCTTGTCCATTACCCACATAGAAACGTAGGTCGGGTCGATTTCGAACCACTTTTGCGCAAAATTGGGGCGTGTTGCCGCGTAGTGATGGTTGTTGTGCAATCCTTCACCGAGCATGAGCACTTCTACTGGAAATAGATTGGTGGACGTGTCGGTTGTCGCGTGATTTCGATAGCCAATTTTATGTGAAAACCAGTTGATGATTACTCCGTGAATGGGTCCCATGAAAAAATGGATGGGAAGCAGCAGCAAGAACCAGAGTGAGGGCGCAAAATATAGGTAGAAACACAAATAGAGTATTCCCCATGCAATTCTTGAAGGCATACCATGGGCAAAAGTGTCGAAAGGTTCCCATTCGGGAAGGTTTTTTGTAAAGCGATCTTCCACTTTGATTTCTCCTCGATAAATTCCCATGTACCAATATTTTGTTTTCATAAGCATTTTCCAGATACTCGGATCATTCTTGGGTGAATGGACGTCTTTTTCGGTGTCTGCATAGCTGTGGTGCATACGGTGGAGTCGGGCATAGGTAGAAGGACTCAAATAAGATGAACCTTGAGCAATCCAACTAAAGACAAAAAAGAAGCGCTCCCAAAATTTCGACATTGTGAACAATTGATGGGCTGCGTAGCGATGCTGAAAAAATGTTTGAACGAATAATGATGTAAAGTGATGAATAACAATAAACAGGACGATCGCAAGCATAGTTTCTGAGAGGTGTGATGGAATGGCTTCTAGTAAAGTTAAGGCAAATATTTATCAATTCATCACGAATCCATTGGAATAGAGCTGCGACCGTCTATCATGTTGTTCATTCTTATTTAAGATTTAGACCTATTCCTGTGGTAGAACTGTTAAATTTGTGTATAATCAGTAGTATATGGAACGAAGATCAAAATTCATTTTCCAGGTAATCATCGGTGTAATCATCATTGGAGCTGTCATTTTCCTTGCATTTCGCTTTTTAATGAGGGGATCGCCCTTTTTTAAAGTCATGGCGCTCGGTGCGATTGTTCTGACTATCTATCTGGTTGTGGATTTCTTAAAACGCAAAGCAAAATATAAATAAATATGAATGATTTTAACAACGGGCAGCGCCCGATAAATATTGATTTTAATCCAAAGAAAGTCACACGCTACGTCGCTATCGGAGTGTTTGTTGTGATCGCCATTGTGATGTTTTTTATGTCATGGAAGGATGTAGAGCCAGGAGAGGAAGGATTTGTTTACCGTCCGTATGGAGGTGGTGTAGATAAGTCTCAGTCGTACTCGGAAGGATCTTACTTCATCGCTCCATGGAATGAAATGATAACATACAGCGTCCTTCAACAGTCGAAAACGTACACGTCTACGGTCATGGATAAGAACGGAACGGATATTACGGTGGAAGTTGCAGTGAATTATTCGGTGATGAAAAATAAGGCGGCAAAATTACACTTAGATGTAGGTAAAAACTACATTAAAATTGTTGATGATAATTCACAAGGTGCAATTAAGGATGTGATCGGTAAATATACATACGAAGAAGTGTATTCTACGAAGCGAACTGTTTTAGAAGGTGAGATGGCAAGTAAACTAAAGAAGTCGTTGGCCGAAAACTACTTTAACCTTGAGTATGTGAAAATCAAAGATGTGAATTTGCCGAAGGATATTGCCGCTGAAATTGTAGCAAAGGAAACGCAGAAGCAACGAAACTTGAAAGCAAAAGAGAAACAAAAAGAGGAAGAATACTTGGCGAATGCACGTATTGAAAAAGCACGCGGAGATTCATCTTTGATTATTTCTGCACGATTTAAAGCGGAAGCAATTCAGTTAGAGGCAACGCAAATTGCCAAAAGTCCTCAGTACATCGAGTTGAAGAAATGGGAAAAATGGGACGGTATTGGTTCGCCTTACGGTGAAAGCAATGTCTTTGGTTCAGGTGTATCTATCCTGAAATCAAACTGAGATTTCTGAATGATTTTTCCTTAAAAGGAACTGAAACTGCTGCTTGGTAATCCGAGCAGCAGTTTTTTTGTAAATTGAAGTCTAATTTTTCACATGAAACCGCGCCATTTTTCAAAAGATCAAGGGGTAGAATTTTACGCTGAACTGCGAAGCAGGGCAGATGCCTATTTCAAAGAAAATGGAATGGTGCGGACAGGAAATGGAGTGATGAAGTTCAAAATCATTCTTTATCTGTGCTTGGTTGTAGCGTCGTACTCGGCACTTTTGATGAGTTCATCCATTGAGTATTTTGCATTGAATTATTTCTTTTTTGGTATTTCGCTCTTGTTGGTGTTCTTTAACATTGCGCATGATGCCGCCCACGGTGTGGCAGTGAAGAGCAAGCGTTTGAATCAATTCTTGTTTGTACTAACATTTCAGTTTTTAGGACAAAATCCCTTTTTGTGGGGAAAGAACCATACGAATTCGCATCACATGTTTCCGAATGTGGAGGAAAGCGACGTCGATGTCCTAAATGTAGCAGGAATGCGCGTTACGGAAAGTGTCGCGCTCAAGTGGTACCATCGCTATCAATTCCTTTATGTTCCGCTTTATTACATGTTCTATTCAATCAACTGGTTGTTTTTTCGAAATATTCTGTCGCTTTTCAATTATACAGCGCGTACCATTTCTACGAAGATGACAGTGAGCGAAACCATCTGGTTGATCTTTTTTAAAGTATGCTTTTTCAGTTACATGCTGGTGATTCCCATACTCGTATTGCCTTTCGGTTGGCTTCCCATTTTTCTTGTCTTTCTTGGTGTTCAAGTCCTTGTGTCACTGGTTGTTTTGTCGGTGTTGATTATCTCACACTTGTCAGATTATGTGGAGCATCCTGTACCCAATGAGGCGAATACTTTGCAGATGAGTTGGGCAAAAATGCAATTGACCACCTGCATCGATTATGGCGTAAATAACCGATTCTTTCAGTGGACCTTAGGAGGTTTTAATACACATGCCATCCACCATTTATTTCCAGATGTTTGTCATGTGCATCATAAAGCGCTGCTGCCTATTGTGCGTGAACTCTCGGTAAAGTACAACATCCCTTATATCGAACTGTCATATTGGGGAGCTGTCCGCTCGCACTTTCGGTTTTTGAAAGAGATGGGAACACCTTCACCAAATATTCCTGCGGCTTATTCGAACTAAAACTCAGAATAAACCTTAAATTCGGGCACTCAAAAACAATCGATATGGAACGTGAAATTCAGAAACGTAGTGGTGGAAATTGTGAGCTTTGTGGAGCTTCAGAAGAACTGAAAATTCATGTAGTCTCGCCGAAAAATGGTGATTCTATTGACGAGTGTGCTCATTTGTGTTCAACTTGTCTTTCGCAAATTTCTGGAGATGCAGATCTTGATCCGAATCATTGGAGATGCTTGAATGACAGTATGTGGAGCGAAGTGGATGCCGTAAAGGTACTTGCTTGGCGTTTGCTCAACGAAATGCGTTCAGAAGGGTGGCCGAATGATTTACTCGAGATGATGTACTTGGATGAAGAAACGGAAGAGTGGGCAAAAGCAGGAATCCCGAGTGAGGATGCTGTGGTTCACCTTGATTCAAATGGGGTGCAATTGCAAGCTGGAGATTCTGTAGTACTCATCAAAGATTTGAAGGTAAAAGGAGGAAACTTCACGGCAAAACGTGGAACAGCTGTTCGAAATATTACCCTCGTTCATGACAATGCAGAGCATATCGAAGGAAAAGTGGAAGGTCAACGTATTGTGATCTTGACGCAGTACGTGAAGAAGTAGCCGCTTACATCGATGAGATCTGCTTTCGTATTCGTTTTTTTATCGGGATTGATTTTCTACAATTACCGATGTTTTACTTCAACGTTTGACGATCCGATTTTTCAAGCAACAATTGGAGTCGTTTCGATTTTAGCACTGGTGATTGGTTTGTTGACCTTGATTCGGATGAATTGGGTCTTTCGAACTGGATACGGACTTTCTGATCTCATCACGAATTGGTCGATGGGAATATTCTTCGGCTTAATCATTTCGGCGTTAATGGTATCAATCGTCTTTCTTCTTGGCGATTTTGGACGACTTGTGTATGCCGTGATAGAGAAGATCTCTAATGGATCAATGCTTTGGATCAATCGTTCGGAATGGGTAGGGTATGTTGCGCTATTCATGTCTATTTTACCTGTTTCCCTGTTTATTTACGGAATGGCTCGTGGGAAATATCATTTCAAGGTACGCGAAGTCCAATTGTCATTTTCAGATTTACCCAAAGCCTTCGATGGCTATCGAATTGTACAGTTTTCGGACCTGCACAGTGGAAACTATGATCGTTTTTCGGCGATGGAGAAAGCAGCGAAATTGATTCAAGATCAGCAAGCAGATTTGATTTTGTTCACGGGAGATTGGATCAATGCGAAGTCGGAAGAGATTGTTCCGTACAAGGAATTGTTCGCTGAGATGTCGGCTCCCGACGGGAAGTTTTGCTGTCTGGGAAATCACGATTACGGAGCACACCAGGCGTGGCACAATCTGGAAAAATACAAGTACATCAATGAGGCCGTTCGTGAACACATTTCGGATATGCAATTTGAGTTGTTGGATAATCGCAACAAAGTGATTGCTCGAAATGGAGAAGCAATTCGCTTGATTGGTGTTGAAAATTGGGGGAATGATCCATTTCCACGAAAAGGTGATTTGGATGCTGCACTCGACGGAATTTCATCGAATGAATTCAAATTATTGCTCTCGCACGATCCTACGCATTGGGACAAAATTACGATTGATCATCCCGAACACATTCATTTAACGCTTGCAGGACATACGCACGGAGCACAATTCGGAATTGAAACGAAACGATTTCAGTGGTCGCCCGTGAAATACGTCTACAAACGCTGGGGCGGTCTCTACGAAGAGAAAAATCAATATTTATACGTCAATCGCGGACTTGGTTTCATTGGCTACGCTGGAAGAATTGGTATGCGCCCTGAGATCACAGTAATTGAGTTGAAATCGATTGTCTGATTCGCACACTTTCCGATGTAATAATCGAATGAGATTGTCAATCTTTACATTCCTTTTCATAAACGATTGGTTCATTCTGATCGGATAATCGGACCATCAGAAAATCGAAATTAATCCTCCAACTTCAACACCTTCGTTGTGCGCTCACGTGTTGATAAACACAATTCTCGGTTCTCTGCCAACGATTGACCGTAACTTGGAATCATTTCCTTGATCAAATCCTGCCATTCTTTCGTTTCCATGTCAGATGGGAAGCATTTGGTCAGTAAGTCGAGCATGATTTGTACGGATGTACTCGCACCGGGAGAAGCGCCTAAAAGTGCTGATAAAGAACCGTCCTCGCTGGCAACGATTTCCGTTCCAAATTGTAAAACACCATTTCCATCCTCATCTCGCTTGATGATTTGAACTCGCTGCCCCGCTGTATGCAATTTCCAATCTTCCATTTTTGCCTGTGGAAAGTACTTCTGTAACATTTCAAAGCGGTCTTCATCCGATTGAACCACTTGTTTCACCAAATATTTCGTCAATTGGAAATTTTTAAACCCAGCACTCAGCAAAGGCCAGATATTGTGCGATTCGATGGAAAGTGGAAGGTCGAAATACGATCCGTTTTTGAGGAATTTGGTTGAAAAACCAGCGTACGGTCCAAAAAGCAGGGTGCGTTTTCCATTGATAAAACGTGTGTCTAAGTGAGGAACCGACATCGGGGGAGAGCCAACTTCAGCTTTTCCATATACTTTCGCTTCGTGCTGTTTGATCACCTCTTCGTTTGAGCAAGAGAGAAATTCTCCACTTACTGGGAATCCGCCGTAACCTTCACCGATGGGAAGATCTGTTTTCTCTAACAAAGGAATGGCAGCTCCACCAGCACCAATAAATACGAAGTCAGATTGAATTTTTTCCGTTGTATCGCGGTTGAGCTCTTTTACTTTGATTTCCCAACGATCATCGGGCATGCGCGAAATATCTTCTATTTCATGTCCCAAAAACAATTCAACATTGTCTTGATTTTGCAAATACTCAATCATTTTACGTGTCAGATCTCCAAAATTGACATCTGTTCCAATTGCCATACGCGTAGCGGCAATTTCTTGATCGGGATCGCGGCCTTCCATCATGAGTGGAATCCATTCTTTGATCTGCGCATGATCTTCCGAGTACAACATGTCCTTGAATAAACCGTATTGCGTCATTTGCTCATGTCGCAGGCGGAGAAAATCTACGTTTTCTTTTCCCCACACAAAACTCATATGATCGATGTCATTGATAAACGGAACCGACGATTCAACATCTCCTTTTTCGACCAGATACGCCCAAAATTGTTTCGATACCTCGAAGGATTGCGCAATTTTTAGTGCTTTGGAAAGATCGACATTGCCGTCTTCCTTTTGTGGAGTATAGTTTAATTCACAAAAGGCAGAATGTCCCGTTCCTGCGTTGTTCCACGCATTCGAGCTTTCCGCGGCCACTTCATCCAAACGTTCGTAAATGGAAATTCGAGCGAAAGGCATGAGTTTTTGAAGGAAAATTCCAAGTGTAGCACTCATAATTCCCGCTCCAATTAAGGTGATATTAAATTCTTTGGGTGTATCGTTGGTTGAATCTGACATGGTGTTTTCGTTTTCTGAAGACCAATATAATGATCCTCAACGATTATAAGTTGATAAGGAAAAGAATAATGATCGCTAAAATCAGTAAGGTTAAGAAGGCGACAAGTGAAATCACCAATACGCCCACAAAGCGAAGGAAGGTGTACTTTTTATCAAAAACTTTTTTCAAGGAAATGATTGTGTAGACGAACGAGAAGACCAGAAAACCGAGTTGAACGACCATAGTGATCAGTTCGTTGGTGTCGCCAGAAAATAAGGCGTTGATAACTCCAAAAAAGAGTAGTTGAATGATTCCAATGATGAAAAAGAAGGAAAACAGATGGAGCGTAAAAACAAAAAAGTTTACGTAGTAATCGCGCTTTTCGGATCGGAATAGAAGTCGGATAATGACGGCAAATAATGGTGTGTAAAGAAAGAGCAGGATGTTGAAGTTCTTTTGAAATGCTTCCGTAACTGCTTGGGCTGCTCGTTCTGATTCATTCACGGAAAGCTCCAAGGTAGATGATTCATTTCCCGTGAGGTACGATAATCCAAAGTAGAGGAAGGATAAGAAAAGAAAAACGCGAACGGGTGGAATAAACCGTTGTCTTTTTCCATTGAGGTATTCTACGGTGATTCGACCTGGGTCTGTAACTAATGGGACGATGGAACGAAACAAACGACTGTCAAAAGTGAGGTAATCACTAAGAAAATCATTGAAAAGTAATCGAATGGAAGCTTGTTTGGAGTGATTTTCTTGTCCGCATTGCGGACAGTAATTTTCAGAATTCAATAAGGCTGTTTGACAATTGTAACAAATAGTGGCTTTTCGTCGCTTTACGGAATGGCTTTTCATCAATAGTTACTTTGATCGATTAGTCGTCTGGAAGGTTTTCATTCGCTGCGGTCACGCCAATATGAAACAAGGCATCTCCCTTGTACACAATCGGAGCATTATTCACACAGAAGACGTGACCATCGTACGCGGCACGTACTTTTTTATTGAAATCGCCGTACGGATCGGTTATAAATCCAAGCAAGTCTTTTTTATTCACTTTTGAGCCATTTTCTACCGTTGGGTGAAACATTCCTGAAAAACGTGCGCGCACCCATTTGGATTGAGAGATCACGACAGGTTCGGTGGATACTTCAGGACAGTCAGGCGTCATTCCTAGATGATGGAGTACACGAATGGTTCCATTCACACCGTGTTGGATAACATCTTCTTCAAATACACTCGATTTTCCACCTTCAAACAAAAGAACCGTTTTTTTGTTCTTGTTCATCATCTCGCGAAGCGACTTGGAAATCAACTTAGAGTGAATAATAAAGGGTGGATTGAAGATGGTAGCCAGTTTCAGCGCTTCTTCATCAGATGGAGCACAACGAATCTGCGGTGCATTTACGCGGTCGGCTCCTCCCGTATGAAAATCGATCATGAGATCTACATGCGGAGCGATTTCTGTAGTGAATTTGTATGCTAATTGACTGGCGAGTGATCCGTTTTTGGTACCAGGAAAGACGCGATTCAAATCTCTTCCATCTGGAAAATTCCGTGACACATTCAAGTATCCGAATACATTCAGAACAGGAATACAAATAATAGTTCCTCGCTTGGGTTTCTGGTAACCATTACTGATCAATCGGCGGATAATGTCGATACCGTTGAGTTCATCTCCATGTACCGCTCCATTCAAAAGTACTACCGGGCCATCTTTCTTTGCTCGATGTACAATGACGGGAACCAACATGGAGTTGCGAAGGTGTGATTTCGCAAGGTTGATGGATAATTGATACGATTTTCCTTTTTCTATCTCAGTGTCCAGAATTCTCATGAAAATCGATATTAGTTTTATACGTTACGCTCAATGTACTTGATGATATCCTTAGCAATATCACGACCAGTAGCGTTTTCAATTCCTTCTAAACCTGGAGAAGAATTCACTTCGAGTACCAATGGTCCTTTTTCGGATTGAAGCATGTCTACTCCAGCAACACCAAGTCCCATGGCTTTCGCTGCTTTCAAGGCTGTTCTTTCTTCCTCATCAGTAAGCTCAATAATGGATGCCGAGCCTCCACGGTGTAGGTTCGAACGGAATTCGCCTTCTTTTCCTTGTCGTTTCATGGCACCAACAATTTGTCCGTCCACAACAAAAGCACGAATGTCTGCACCACCAGCTTCTTTGATAAATTCTTGAGCAATTACACGTGCACCCAATCCGTTAAATGCTTCCAATACAGAATTAGCGGCATTTTTCGTCTCGGCCAACACAACACCCAAACCTTGTGTTCCTTCCAATAATTTGATAATCATTGGGGCACCACCAACAGCTTCTACAACGTGCTGTGTATCTTTTGTGTAATTCGTGAAAACTGTTTTGGGAAGGCCAACACCTGCTCGTGCCAACACTTGTAAACTTCTGAGTTTGTCTCTTGATCGAACAAGTGCTTGCGATTCTACAACAGAGAAAACTTTACGCATTTCGAATTGTCGCACTACGGCTGTTCCATAAAAAGTAATGGAAGCTCCCACACGAGGAATGATTGCGTCTACGTCATCCAAATATTTTCCTTTGTAATAAATACGTGGATTTTTCTTTTCAATTTCGATTTGACATTGCAATGGATCAACAATAATCACTTCGTGACCACGCTTTTTCGCAGCTTCGATAAGTCGTTGAGTTGAATAGAGTTTGACGTTTCGTGAGAGAATTGCAATTTGTAGGTTTTCAGCCATTTAATTCGTTTTTTTTCTGTGTGTATGAAAGTCGCGTTTTTGAAGGATCAACAAGGTATTGATTTCCAAGGAATTTTCGCCCCAAAAGTACAGGGAATCTGAGTCCTTTTCGCTCTGCAAGGGTGAATTCAACGCTTTTATCCTTTCCGAATAGACGGATTGTTGTACGTATCGAAAAACGTTTTTTCGGATTCCCGCCTGAGTTTTTAACGATTCGAGTGGAATACTCCGTTGTTTCAAATGTCCGTTTCTCAACAGGAATAAAATGATCTTCCTCGAGTATTGTATAACGAAGAATAGACGCTCCATCCGAAGAAGTGATTTCTTCGATAGACGAACAACGTAGGGAAGAGGTGTACGCTCCCGTGTCCGTTTTTACTGGAATGTTTTCAATATTGAAATCCAGAAAATCGGCATAATCCCAACGACCTATGATAGTTTTTGTTGATTCCATTCAAACAATTGCAATAGCGAATATCTTGTAGATTCTATGGACGAAAGTAGAATAAAAATTATTTCTGAGAAGAACAATTGATAGTTTAAAACTGTTTTCGATAATTGGAGAAAGCTTCGTTTTTGTAATGTGTTGATTTTTAAAGGCTTTAAGACTTGTTACCTTATCGTTAAGTTTTAGGATTTAAACGCAAAACCGACAAAGCAAACGTCATCTAACTGTTCGAGAGTATCTCACAAGGATTGAAATGCTTCAACCAAGAACGATTTCTATTGGCATCACTTTCTAAGATTTTGCGCTGATAGAGTATAGGGAACTTTCAGATCAAGACTAGAATAGACAGCTAATCAATGAGATGTGAAAAAGTAGGCGTGTCATTTACTTAACGAAAATAGAGGAAATTCTCTTTTCCAAATCTCGAAACTCAAGAAATTCGTATTCTCCTTCAACCATCTTATAGTTCGCAGAGAGATCATCCAAGGTACTTTCAACTTGATACCAATCGTCATTGGATGGGACGAATAAATATTCTTTTGAGTCCATAAGGCTGATTGTCCCGACAGCATTCGGATGAATACGCAGAAAATCGCTAACCGTCATACCCGGATGAACTCCTTGATACGCTTGATTTGAGTCAAAAAGAATGAAGCCTCCTACTTGGTCTTGCTCCCAATCTTTCCAGAAGTAGAAAAGCAGTGAATCGTTTCTGTAGACGGAGATTCCGTCTTCACCACTACTACACAATCCAAACTGATTCGGGCTTTCCGATTGAAATTTTGAATCGGGATATAACTTTTTCACATCATTTATTGGCATTCCAACGCAAACGTTAAACTCCGAAACGGTGTGAGAATCAGTTCCCGAACACGAGGAGAAGATTAGCAGAAAAGTGATCGCGAATAAAAGCGAAAATGTAAATCGTTTTGATGAAAGATTGATCATCTTATTCTGCTGTTTCAAATTTCAGCTTGTTCACAACAGGATTCCCGTATGTCATTAGGAAATACGGTTTCAATTCATCTTCAACTTCGTTGTATTTCTCGTTGAAGATGTCTCGTTTGTTTTCAATTTCCTGCATATCAACACCGAGATCGCTAAGTTTTGGACCAATGGAAGGGTCGCTGGCTTGCATTTTCTCGTAAGCCAAATAGTTAGACGGATGCAAATGGTAATTGCACACAATTTGAGCATCAATTTGCTGCGCGATAGTCACAGGATCATCATCTTCGGCTTTAATTTCCCGACCAAATTGTAGAACAATGTTTCCTTTCTCGCCATTCAGTCCCGCTGAAATACTCAAGAAATCGCTGTTCTCATCTTTCTCAAAGAATCCTTTTTTTTCGATTTCATATAATTCACGAGCTTTCATCACAGCACATGGATCGTACTCATAGGAAATGGAAACAGGAATAATGCCCAAACGATTAATGGAATCCTTCATCGTCATTGCAGGACTCGCATCGCGATTTGAAAGGTGAAACATTTTGAGCAAAGCAGGATCGGTTTTGTCGATGCCATTTTTGGCTCTACCTTCTCGCTGAGCAATCCAGACGTTACTACCATTGTCAATGGCGTGGTAAATGTATTCCGATAATTGTTTTGATGCCAATAGCTTTTCACGACCTTGTACGGAGCGTTTTACAATAAAACTCTTGTTCAAACGCATCAAATCGGAGATATAATCCTTTTTCAAGAGGTTGTCACCAATCGCAATCTGAACGGTTCCATGTACCGAATTACGAAGTAAATAGCCAATGAGAGCCGGGTCCATGACAATATCACGGTGATTACTAATGAAGAGGTGAGGAGTGTCCTGTGCAAAATCATGCAATCCTTCCACTTTCAAACTCGTGGCAGTAGAGGACAAAATCTTTTCTACATATTCCCCAACGGCTTTCTGCAACTGATCAATCGTGTTGATGTTCGAAAGTTTCTTCTTCAACTTCTGCTTAACCAGCTTTTTCGAAATATTCGGAAGCGCCTTGTTTAGATTCGGGCGACGAAAGCGCGCGATTCCAGTTAGGAATTCGTCATTGTGAACCAACCTGCCGAGTACACGTGGAACTTCAGCGTCGTTGTATGGTCGTATGTCATCGAATTTATTCAACATGTCGTCTATTTACAAAACTACTCGTTTTTTTTAAACGGCATAGATAGTGATTTTTGTTCAGTAACTTTTTTTGAAAAAATAACAGGAGAAAGCGCGCGAAATGATTCTTTTATCGTAATATTGCGATATAGCTATGGGATTAACACGAACAGATTTATTTACAGAGGAGCAAAACGAGTTTGCGAAGATGGGGAAGATTTTTTCTCACCCAGCGCGTGTCGCGATTTTGGAATACTTGCTCAAGGCGAATGCCTGTATCAATTCTGATTTGGTGCAAGAACTGGGGTTAGCGCAGGCAACAATTAGTCAACACTTGAAAGAATTGAAGTCGATGGGCATTATTCAAGGCACTATTGAAGGTGCTTCAATGAGTTACTGTATTAATCCAGAAACGTGGCAAACATTTAAGGAAACATTCAACTCGTTCTTCGATCAACATGCGTGTTGCTCGGGTGATTCGTGTTGCTAAACTTCGAAAGAAAAAAAATTGGAATGAATCATCGTAATATTGCAATATAGATATACGATTCTTCAACTACTGAAATAACGGAATACTCAAATATTAAAAAACAACAACATGAAACTCAACGATTTTAAAAACAAGTTAAACGAACTAGAACAAATCAGCTTTGAATTGCCAAATGGAACAAAGGTTCCTGCTCACTTTCACGTCACGGAAGTGGGGAATGTAACAAAGCATTTTATCGATTGTGGAGGAACGATTCGCGTAGAGCACAGGGTGAATTTTCAATTGTGGGAGGCGAATGATTATGATCATCGTTTACATCCGGAGAAATTACTCTCAATTATCGAGTTATCGGAGGATAAATTAGGATTGAAGGATGAGGAAATTGAAGTAGAATACCAGGGAGATACAATTGGAAAATACGGAATTGAGCTGAACGGAGATACATTTATGCTCACTTCACTTACAACAGATTGCTTAGCGAAAGATAAATGTGGAATTCCTACGGAGAAATTGAAAAAGCCACTTATTTCCTTAACTCCGAACTCATCGACTTGCGAGCCAGGATCGGGTTGCTGCTAATTGTTTAACTATGTTCAAAGAAATTCAGCAGGTAATTGACAAGATGGATTTCAATTCCATTTCTGTGGCTCGAAAGCAAGAACTTGATAGGTTAATTGATTTCATCCAGTTGAAGGCCGCGCAGAATGTACCGATTCGTTTAAACTTTATTTGCACGCACAATTCGAGAAGAAGTCAGTTTTCGCAAGTTTGGGCACAAGTTGCTTCGCAATATTATGATGTTCCTGTTCAATCGTATAGCGGCGGCGTAGAAGTAACAGCTTTTAATGAGCGCGCAGTGGCTTCGTTGAAACGATTTGGATTTGAAATCGACAAAAGTGGAACGGATAACCCGAGGTATACTGTTCGTTGGGGTGAGGAAGCACAGCCGCTCGTGATGTTTTCCAAACTCTACGATGATGTGGTCAATCCGTCGGAACATTTTGCAGCCATTATGACGTGTGCTCACGCTGATGAAAATTGTCCAGTTGTAACAGGCTGCGAAGAACGCATTCCCATTCGTTACAACGATCCGAAGACATATGATGACACACCGCAAGAATCGGAGATGTACGACTCTCGATCGTTTGAGATCGCAACCGAGCTGTTTTATGTTTTTTCTAATGTCTCGAAGTCATGAGTGAGGAAGCAAAAATTGGTTTTTTCGAAAAATACCTGACTGTTTGGGTACTCATCTGCATCGTTACAGGAATTGGAGTAGGGTATCTAGCCGGAGACACGATTACAGTCTTAAGTGATTGGAACATGGAAACGGTGAACGTACCTGTAGCCATTTTGGTGTGGTTGATGATTTATCCAATGATGGTTCAAATCGATTTTTCATCGTTGAAATATGTCTCGCGAAATTGGAAAGGATTGGGGTTAACGGTAGTAGTAAATTGGTTGATCAAACCGTTCACAATGGCCTTGTTCGCATACATCTTCTTCTATTACATCTATGGCGCATGGGTTTCACCAGAGGATGCAGAGCAGTATTTAGCAGGAGCAATTTTACTTGGGGCAGCACCGTGTACGGCAATGGTATTTGTGTGGTCGTACCTAACAAAAGGAGATGCGAATTATACCTTGGTTCAGGTTTCTTTAAACGATTTGATCCTATTGGTGGCATTCGTACCGATTGTGGGAGTACTTTTTTCCTGGTTTGATATCCGTTTTTTAAGTGGAAGCGGCGAAGTGATTGGAATTCCGTACAAAACCTTGATTACCTCGGTAATTGTGTTTGTGGTGATTCCCTTACTCGCAGGATATCTTACGAATCGTCTTCTCATCAAAAGGAAAGGCAAAGAGTGGTTTGAGAATCAATTTTTACGACGATTGAAACCGATTTCGATTGCGGCTTTACTGCTCACGCTCGTTCTCATTTTTGCGTTTCAGGGACAAAAAATAGTGGATAATCCAATAGCGATTTTATTGATTGCTGTTCCCTTAACTCTACAAACCTATTTTATTTTCTTCATTAGCTGGTTTGCAGGACGATTTTTGAAGTTAAAGCATAATGTTTGTGCTCCTTCGGCGATGATTGGCGCCAGTAACTTTTTTGAGTTAGCGGTAGCCGTGGCCATATCGATATTTGGATTAAACTCTGGAGCATCATTAGCAACCGTAGTTGGAGTGCTGATTGAGGTACCCGTAATGCTTTCATTGGTTGCTCTGGCAAACCGTTGGAGGTATTAATGCAAAGAAATGAATGTGAAAAAGGGCAACACCTTAATGAAACGGTTGCCCTTTTGTTCTAATGTAGAATGATTAATCGGCTGTGCTTAGGGTCGAGATCATATATCCCAACTGGCTCGCAATGTATTTTAAATCACTCGCGGTCATTTCAGTATAATTGTTGATAGGCGCTCTGTATACGTATTGAGGACGTCGTAAGTCGTCAAAGTATAACTTGGCAAATCGGTTGGCATTTTCCGTAGAAATTGTTTTTATGGATTCAACTTGACTTGGTGCTATTTTTTGGATGTATCCTACTCCGTAAATGTCGATGAAGTCAAAATCATCCCCTAAATAACTATCGGTATTGATAACAATCATGCAATTTTGAGCGTCTTCCCATTCATTACCGAGAATCACGATGTCATTTGCATCGTAGTCACTTAAGAATTCGGTTCCTCCGTACTCGAACTTTACCCCGATTTCATTCAACAAGCGGGCAACATGTCGCTTCTGACGTGATGCTTTTGCCGCAGGAATATCCTGGGCATAAGTAGTTGTAGAAACAATAAAGATCAATAATAGGTATGCTAAATTTTTCATCATAATTCGTTAGAGTGAGTTCATAAATTGATTGAGCGTGTTTTTGGCGCGTTTCTTTCTGCTAGCACGTTTCTGTTCTTTCTCTGAAAGCGTATTTTCCTCACTCGCTGAGCTTGTTTCAGCCACTTTTTCTTCTTGAGGTGTATTTATGTTAGCTGTACTTGACTCTTCTTTCTGTTTCTTATTTTCGGTTTTACCTGTGTCCATACTTGAACGCATGCGATCGGAAAAATTACGCATTACTTGTAATGTCCATGAGAGTGTATTCTCGTTGAGTGAAGTAGGTTGAGATATCAGAAGATCGGCAGATGTGATCAGTTCGTATTTTTGATTTGGCTGAGCCTTTTCTGGATCAAAATCTTTCAAGTATCCTTTCACCGTGTAGTAGAAGTTGCACGCGCTTGACAGAGCATAGATTCCAGTTGAATAATCGGTCTCTATTCCTGTTTCAGATGTAAGCGAAAGAAACACAGAATAGTCATCCGCTTCGTTTAGTCTTTGCGCATAGAAGGTGGCATTGTATGCTTCATTTTTATACTGAAAGCTGAGGTTTTCTTTGTTGTCATCCCACACAGGGTTGAGACTCATATTTTTCAGTAATGATTCAAGTTGATTCTTGTGCACAGTAAGGTTCTGAGCAAAGGAAAAGCTGCCCAATAGCATTAAGACGAGCATTAATCTGTATTTCATTTGATTCTCTTTTGGTTTATTACAGTAAAAGTAGTGGGTGAAGCGCTCCTCAACAAGGAAGCTTCATCTCCCAAGGCCGAATATCTTCTGAATGGCGTTTTTTCTTTCTGAATGATCAAAATTGTGCTCACGGAAACACATTCTTGCTGATAATTAGTAAAAGAAAAGTGATACTTTTCGATCTTCGTAAAGAACTTTTATGCATTTTATACAAGAGAAATATGGATGCAATGAACACAATACTTGTAAAGAACATGGTTTGTTCTAGATGTGTCATGGTGGTGAATCAGTTGCTACAAGAAATGGGAGTGAAAGACTTTCAAGTCGACTTGGGGCGCGTAGTATTCGACTCTCCATTGACAGCCGATCAAAGAACCACGTTTCAACATAAATTGGAGGAGGTAGGTTTTGAAATCTTGACTTCGGAGGAAGATCAAACCATTGAACGAATCAAAGCATTGCTAAGAAAGCAAGTCGAGAACGTTAATAGACCCAATGATGTAGGGTTGAAAGAACTCATCTCAAGAGAATTCCCCAAAAACTACAAGCAGTTAAGTACACTGTTTTCGGAATCCGAAGGAAAAACGATGGAGCGCTATTTCATCGAATTGAAAATTGAGAAGGTAAAGGAGTACATCAAGTACGAAAAACTATCCATCTCTGAAATCTCCTATGAGTTGGGGTATAGCTCTCCTCAGCATTTATCGAAACAATTCAAACAAATAACAGGAATGACGACTTCTGCATTTCGCAAGACTGGAGATCGAAAAAAATTAGATAATTTATAGCGAAAATAGTGCACAAGTTTCGATAAAAAACTTTAGACATTCGCAATAAAAAGACAATGCAACACACATATAGAATATCAGGAATGACTTGCAATGGCTGTAGAAGCCATGTTGAGGAAACACTCGCAGGTCATGAAGCGATCGACAAAGTAAATGTTGACCTGGAAGAAGGAAAAGCGACAATTAACTTTTCGCATCATGTCGATTTAGATGAATTGAAATCTCTCTTCGAAGGATCGAATTATATGATTCACTCATTAGATGAAGATGTAAAGGAAAAAGCAAAACCGAAGGCGGCGAAAGGAACAAAATTTTATTGTCCGATGCATTGCGAGGGAGATAAAACGTACGACGAACCAGGAGATTGCCCTGTTTGTGGAATGGACCTTGTTCCTGAGGCTACTGTCAATTCTTCATCCGAGGGAAAGTTTACCTGCCCAATGCATCCTGAGGTTGTGAAAGATGAAATGGGGGCTTGTCCCAAATGTGGAATGGATCTCGTTCCTGTGGAAGCGAATGAAAGTGCCGAGGAAAAGCAATACAAAGCACTATTGAAGAAATTCTGGGTCGCCGTAGGATTTACATTGCCGATTTTTATCATCGCGATGTCTGATATGATTCCCAACAATCCACTTCGGAAACTGATGGATATGAAGTATTGGAATTGGGTGCAAATGGTCTTGTCACTTCCCGTTGTGTTTTATGCCACGTGGATGTTCTTCAAACGTGCGTATAGCTCAATCGTAAGAAGAAGCCTCAACATGTTTACTTTGATCGGAATTGGTTCGGGAGCGGCTTGGATATTTAGTTTTGGCGCAATTCTTTTTCCTTCGATCTTTCCAGAAGATTTTAAAACAGACGCAGGAACTGTTCATGTATATTTCGAAGCATCAACGGTTATTTTGACCTTGGTCTTATTGGGGCAACTACTGGAGGCGAAAGCACACAGTAAAACGAACAATGCGGTTAAAGAATTACTGAAGCTAGCGCCGAATAAAGCTACACGAATTGTTGATGGTGGGGAAGAAGAGATTTCAATTGATGAAATTGAAGTAGGGGATAAACTTCGTGTGAAGCCAGGTGATAAAATTCCTGTTGATGGAAAAATCGTTGAGGGAGAAAGTTCTGTTGATGAATCCATGATTACGGGAGAGCCCATTCCTGTGGATAAAGCAGAAGGGGATGAGGTAACTTCGGGAACCATCAACGGGAATCAGTCATTTGTGATGACCGCAGAGAAAATTGGTTCCGACACCTTGCTTTCGCAGATCATTCATATGGTAAACGATGCCAGTAGAAGCAGGGCGCCCATTCAGAAATTGGCGGATAAAATTTCGAGCTATTTTGTTCCTACGGTTATTGGCGTATCGATCGTTACGTTCATTCTTTGGTACATTTTCGGACCTGGTCCTGAACTCGTTTTTGCTTTCGTGAATGCCATTGCAGTGTTGATTATTGCGTGTCCATGTGCACTTGGATTGGCTACTCCAATGTCCGTTATGGTGGGAGTTGGAAAAGGGGCGCAGGAAGGTGTACTGATTAAAAATGCCGAGGCACTTGAGAAAATGAATAAGGTCGATGTGCTCATTATTGATAAAACGGGAACAGTTACCGAAGGTAAACCATCTGTGGAAAGAATTCATTCATTTTCGGATGAAACAGAAGACCAATTGGCGCAGTTAGTAGCATCCGCGAACAACCAAAGTGAACACCCCTTGGCGGATGCAACGGTGGAGTTTGCCAACAGTAAAAAGCTGGAATTGTTCAAGGTAGAAGACTTCAGTTCCATTACAGGGAAAGGCGTTGAAGCGAAGGTGGATGGAAAAAACGTATGTGTTGGAAACGAAAAGTTGATGGAGTCGAAAGGAATTAAACTTTCCGATGAGGTAAAATCGAAGTCCAATGAGGTGAAATCAAAAGGGAAGACGGTGCCGTACATTGCCGTTGGAGGTGAAGTTGTCGGGTTTGTGGTGATTTCAGATGCCATCAAACAATCCAGTAAAAAAGCGATTCATGAGCTTCAGCAAAAAGGAATTGAAGTGATCATGATGACGGGGGATAATGAACACACCGCAAAAGCGGTTGCAGAAGAACTCGAATTGGACAATTTCGAGGCAGATTGTTTGCCCGAAGACAAATTAAACAAGGTGAAAGCCTTGCAAGAAAAGGGAAGATTTGTGGCAATGGCAGGTGATGGAATCAACGATGCACCAGCGCTAGCGCTAGCCAATGTGGGAATTTCAATGGGAACTGGAACCGATGTGGCCATTGAAAGCTCTGAAATTACGTTAGTAAAAGGCGATCTCCACGGAATTGTAAAAGCCAGAAACTTGAGTCATAAAGTGATGCGCAATATCAAACAAAACCTCCTGTTTGCCCTTGGGTACAATACTTTGGGGATTCCCATCGCCGCTGGACTGCTTTATCCGATATTCGGAACATTGCTATCTCCCATGATTGCCGCTTTGGCCATGAGCTTTAGCTCGGTGTCGGTGATTGGAAATGCCTTGCGCTTGAGAGCACAGAGTATCGATGACTAAAATACACAACAAAGAATTGAAGATAAAAAAGGTGTTTGCATTCTCTCAATGGATGTCTATTCGATTAGAAAACTAATAGTTTAAGCAATTACTGTTTTCTCTTTTGCCTCGATCGGATGACAACAACAGAAATAATGAATACTGGAATGATAACCAAAAATGCCAATACGGCTACTGACGCGTTGAGTGCTGATGATGCTAAAAACATAACGTATTATTTTACTTGTTATACGTGATGAATTTACCAAAGAATTCCACCTCAAATACTGATTTAGAAACAGGGTTAAAAGTGATTCTCCTCACAAAAAAATATGACGTGGAGCAGCTGTTTAGTTTTCATGGCTCATTCATCCAGCTTTTTCCGCATTTTGGTGGAGAATTAACTCTCTATGGTTAAGTCCCCATTCAACCATCTTGTCCAAAACATCCATGATTTTTTTGCCTGAGTCCGATAAACCGTATTCGATTAGAACAGGCGTGGTATTGTGAACTGTGCGAACAACCACACCATTCAATTCTAGTTCTCTTAACTCCTTACTGAGCATTCTTGGTGAGATCTTTGGAATCTGCTTCTGTATTTCCGAAAATCGTTGCCTTTCCTTCAGCATTGTTGCGATAATGGGCAATTTCCATTTACCACTGATAACGTTGAGTGTATCATTTACGGCCAAAATATAGCTGACATTGCATTTTTTAACCTCTGGATATGTTGTAATTATTTCTGACATTCTAAAAAATAAATGAATTACTATACAATAGTATACTAGTATTAAATAAGTAATTACTTACTAAAGTATATCGTATAGTTTAGATTTGCAAGAAAAATAAATCAAATGGATACAACTTTAATAACAGGAGCAACGGGTAGTCTCGGAGGCTCTGTGGCAAGAATGCTTAACGAGAAAAAGGAAAATTCGAATATTGCTGTTTTGGTAAGAGATGTCAATGCAGACAAAGCGAAAGAACTAGAAGCACTTGGCTTTGAATTGAGACAAGGGGATTATGACGATAGAGCGTCCTTGGTAAGTGCATTTCAGAATGTTTCGCAATTGTATTTTGTCTCTGGTAGTGATATTGCAAACAGAACGAAGCAACATGAGAATGTGGTGAGTACGGCAAAGGAAGCAAGTGTTGGTCATGTCTTTTACACAGGAGTAAGTATGAATGATATTGACACCAATTCTTCCTTATACTTTTCATTGAAAGTCCATGAATTAACGGAGAAGTGGATTAAAGAATCAGGATTAAAATACACGTTCTTACGTCACAACTTGTACGCAGAAGTGATTCCAATGTTTTTGGGAAGCAAAGAGCAGATCGTACAAAGCAAGATGGTTTACCTTCCAACTGAAAATGGAAGAACAGCTTTCGTTCCACGCGTGGATTTAGCAGAAGCGGGCGCAAATATTCTAGCTAATCCTACTGCATTTGTAAACAAATCTGTAGAGCTAAACGGAGCGGAGAAGGTAACATTTGAAGAAGTAGCCAACTATCTATCGGATATTACAGGAGAGTCAATTGCATATGTTTCACCTGAAATCGCTGAATTTGAAAAAGTAATGACTGAAAACAAAGTTCCTGCTGAATACATCGGTATGATGTCAGCCTTCGGTGAAGGTATTGCGAATCAAGTTTTTGATACTCCAAGTTCTCAACTTGAGGATATTTTAGGCCGAAAAAATCAATCCGTTAAAGACTTTTTAGCAGAAGTTTACGGTTAAACGCTAACTGGATAGAAGCAGTTTACTTCGAACCTTCCTTTTAAAATTAAACCAGATAAAAGCCTTGAATTGTTAATGATTCAAGGCTTTTGCCTTTCATTAACCTTAGATATTTTATTCGATTTTTGGGCGTGCGACGCTCCGAAATAATTATTTCTTTCAGTGTAAACTGCTCGTCCCAAATGTTTTAGAAGTATTAAAATCAAGGCATAAAAAAAGAGTCAACTCTTTTGAATTGACTCTTTAGGGTGGAAGATGGGGCTCGAACCCACGACCCTCGGTACCACAAACCGATGCTCTAACCAACTGAGCTACAACCACCATATAAGAAAATGCTGTTTAAACAATCCAAATAACTTCGGAAGGTGATAAACCTTATGCATTTTTCAAACTAAACTCGCTCGCTTAGCGGATGCAAATATATATTTTTCCAGATACATTCTACACAATGAAATCGTATTTTTTTTTTAATTTCACTTCAATGAAACAAATCAACTGGAAATGAGCTTAAAAAAACATTTAGTACAAGAGTTTGAACAACGCGTGTTTGAAGAATCATATGCGCGTATCTATAAATGTTTGACTATGCTCGACGAAAAACAATTATGGTCTTCTCCAAATGCGACCATTCCTCCTGCAGGATGTCAAATTTTGCATTTGTGCGGAAACGCACGACAATGGATTCTTTCAGGATTGGGGGGACTTCCCGATAATCGTGATAGAGATCAAGAGTTTGTTGTCCAAGAAAACATTCGAAAAAGTGATTTCATCTTTCTGTTAGAGAATATCAAATCCCAACTGGGAAGATGTTTCAATGAGCTGAAAGAAGAAGACATCACGGCAATTCACTCGATTCAAGGGTTTAAAGTAACAGGTTTTTCAGCGATTGCTCACGTTATGGAGCACTTCTCTTATCACTCTGGACAAATCACCTTGCTCACGAAGATTCATACGGGAAAAGAAACTGGGTTTTACTCAGAAATGGACCTCAATCAGCACAACAACTTGAATTAGTTCGAAACTATTTTGCCTGATCGCTAACAACTCAGGTTAAAATGTTAATAACAATCCAGCATTTCAATGCTAAAACCGTCCTTGTCTTTTATTTTTGCAATAAATACTTGAACTATGTTGAAAATTGGCGTTCTGGGAGCTGGACATCTCGGAAAAATTCACATCAAACTGTTGCTCGAACTATCCGATAAATACGAATTCGTTGGTTTTTATGATCCAAGCGATGAAAACGCGCAATCAGCCATTGATACGTATAATGTCGCTCGCTTCGATTCGATTGAAAACTTATTGAATGAGGTCGATTGCATCGATATTGTGACACCAACACTTTCGCATTTTAGCTGTGCGTCCTCTGCACTCAGAAAAAGTAAGCACGTATTTATTGAAAAACCCGTTACAGAAACGGTTGAGGAAGCGCGAAAACTGATCAATCTGGCACATGAAGCAGGTGTAAAGGTGCAGGTAGGACATGTAGAACGCTTTAATCCTGCGTTTCAAGCAGCGATTCCATATTTCAATAAGCCGATGTTTATTGAAACGCACCGATTGGCTCAGTTTAATCCGCGTGGAACAGATGTTCCAGTTGTTTTGGACCTGATGATTCACGATTTAGATGCTATTTTAAGTGTTGTAAAGTCGCCCGTAAAACGCATTTCAGCATCGGGAGTTTCCGTTGTTAGCGATACACCAGACATTGCCAATGCACGTATCGAATTTGAAAATGGATGTGTGGCCAATCTCACCGCAAGTAGAATTTCCATGAAGAATATGCGTAAATCGCGTTTCTTCCAGAAAGATGCCTATATCAGCGTTGATTTCCTTGAGAAGGAGCTAGAAGTGGTCAGCATGATCGATATTGAAGGGGAACCAGATCCATTCGACATCGTTTTTGATTTGGGCGATGATAAACCGACGAAGAAAATTTTGTTCGATAAACCAGAATTGGAACCCGTGAATGCGATCAAAGAAGAGCTGTCAACTTTCCATGATGCGATCGTAAATGACACTACACCAATTGTTCCACTGGAAGATGGATATTTGGCGCTCGACGTAGCTCAAAAAATTGTCCAAAAATTAAAAGTGTCAACTAATTTGGTCGGGCAATAAGCCGATATTTCCAACGTTATTCAAGGACTACTGATAACTATGAAACATATTTTTACCCTAATCGGGCTCATCTTTATAGCGAGTTCATGCGTTAAGAACAATCCAGACCCAGTTTGGTTGGAAATTAACGAATGGCAAATAGAATCCAATCCTCTTGGGAATCCTTCAGGAGTTTTGACGCACAACATTACGGATGCTTGGGTGTATATTGGTAATGAATTCGTTGGTGTATTCGAGGTGCCATGTAGAGTTCCTGTGTTGTATTCAGGAGAAAAGAAAGTTCGCGTGTATCCTGCTATTTGGAATAACGGAATTTCATCAACAAAGAAAATTTACCCCTTTTTGCAGGCAATGGAGATTACAACCAATTTCGTGGAAAACGAAACGGTTACCATTGACCCTGTTACAAGTTATTTATCGACTACGGAGTTCTGGATTGAAGACTTTGAGAATGTCGGAAATAAATTTGAGGACGATCCGACCTCTTTGACTTCATTGACAACATCGAACGATCCGGCTGTTTTGGACCCTGCGATCAACGGAAATGCATTTGCGCGCATCAACTTGGATGAAACAGAATATCTATGGTTGGCCTACTCAAAAGGAGGTGGAGATGTGTTGGAACTTCCGCGAGGGTCAGATGTATACCTCGAAGTTGATTATCACAATACAAATCGTGTAACTACAGGGCTGCTCGCTGTCAGTCCAAGTGGAACAGTGGATAATCCAAACATTCAAATGAACCCTCAAGAGGAGTCAGAGGTGAGATGGAAAAAAATCTACATTGAACTAAGAGAAATTATTGGAGGGTCTGATCCTTCAGCTCAGTTCCGTTTATCTTTCCGAGCTTTGCTGGATGATGAAGAAACCAATGGAGAAGTGAATATTGATAACATCAAAGTAGTCCATTTCTAAATGAACGCACGCTTACTAACTTTCTTGTTGGTACTAATAGATTGGATTGCTGCAGCTGTTGCTTGGGGTTCTTTCTACTATGTTCGTAAGGTGAAATTAGAACTCGCTGAATTCAATGTCAACGAGTCGTTTTACTACGGCGTGCTCTTTATTCCAATTGCGTGGGTGTTTCTGTATCTTTTGCAAGGAACCTATCACGACGTGCGGCGCTTACACCGAATCAAAATTTTCAATCTGACCTTTGTGGGGACGGTAATTGGAGTAGTGCTGCTCTTCTTCGTTTTCCTTCTAGACGATGAAATCAACGGTTACAAGCAATACTATACTTCCGTTTTCTTACTCTTTGCAATTCATTTCTCCTTCACCTTTCTTCCACGAATGTTGTTGGTGAGTAGTATCGTTCGTCGTATCCATAAGCGCAAGGCAGGTTTCCGAACCATGATTATCGGAGGAAGTGAGCGAGCGATTGATGTGTACAATGAAATTGAAGGATTGCCCAAGGGAACAGGAAATACCTTTGTCGGGTTTATCAATTTGAATGGTGTCGATCGTCAATTGGAATCGAAATTGACGTATCTCGGTCACATCGACGATGTGGAATCGATTTTGCGTGCAAACCAGATCGAGCAAGTGATTATCGCGGTGGAAAGTGTAGAGCACGACAAGCTTCGAAATGTTATTTCCCGATTGGAAGGAGGAGATGTCAAAATCAAAATTCTTCCAGACATGTACGATATTTTGTCGGGAACGGTAAAAATGAACAACATTTTTGGGGCACTTTTAATTGAAGTGAATACGGATGTAATGCCGATTTGGCAAATCATCACAAAACGTATTTTTGATATCGTTGCTTCGGCAATTGCCTTGGTGTTGTTGACGCCTGTGTTTATCGTGCTTGGGATTCTGGTAAAGACGTCTTCTCCAGGTCCTATTTTATTTTTTCAAGAGCGTATTGGGAAGAATGGTGTAGCATTCAAGATCATAAAATTCCGAACGATGGTTACGGATGCCGAAAAAGCAGGACCGCAATTATCGTCTTCAAATGATCCGCGAATCACCAAAATTGGACGTTTTATGCGTAAATCCCGTTTGGATGAATTCCCGCAGTTCTGGAACGTGTTGGTGGGAGATATGTCGCTTGTTGGACCGCGTCCAGAACGACAGTTTTACATTGATCAAATCGCTGAAGTAGAACCTCAATTCCATCAACTGACAAAAGTTCGGCCTGGAATTACTTCGTGGGGACAAGTAAAATACGGCTACGCCGAGAATGTCGATCAAATGCTGGCGCGAATGAAATACGATTTGCTCTACTTGAAGAACCGCACGCTTTCCCTCGATTTTAAGATCATGCTGTATACGGTATTGATCATTTTTAAAGGAACAGGGAAGTAGAAGAGATCGGACTTCGAAAACCTCAGTCCTCTTGGATTTTCCTAAGTTTCCTGAATGCTACTCAGTTTTGTTAGGTGTTCTTTTGTCTTTTTAGGGCGTTCCCTTTCGGGCGTGCTTTACATTCCAAATCCTCATTCGTGCCTCATTGCGGGTTTTCCTTTTCAATCACTAACGCGACAATCGTTCTACAACAACGAGTTCCTGCAATGCGATCGATCCGCAGCAACCTACTTCACCAATACACGGAACATTTCTTTCTCGCCAAAATATCCTTTCAGCTCATCACCAATGGCAATCGGTCCAACGCCAGCAGGAGTTCCAGTATAAATCAAATCGCCTTTTTTGAGCGTCATGAATTTTGAGATGTATGAAATCAATTGATCAATCGAAAAAATCATAGAGTCAGTTGATCCTTCTTGAACGGTTTTCCCGTTTTGTGTCATGGAGAATGACAGCTTATTCACGTCAATTCCTTCCACAGAAATAAATTCCTTGCAAATTGCAGCGCTTCCTTCAAACGATTTAGCAATTTCCCAGGGATGTCCTTTTTTCTTGCACTCAGCTTGTAAATCGCGTGCAGTGAAATCAATTCCCAATCCAATTTCAGAATAATATTTGTGTGCAAAACGCTCCGCAATGTTCTTTCCTACACGATCAATTTTTACAACAACTTCACATTCGTAGTGAATATCATTGGAAAAACTAGGGTAGAAGAAGGGCGTTCCTGGTCGCAAGAGCGAAATGTCAGCTTTCATGAAGAACATCGGAACTTCAGGAACATTCGAATTCATTTCTTTCGCGTGGTCGGCATAATTTCGACCGATACAAATAATTTTCATTTAGTTGAATTTATTCTTGAGGGCATCGAGTTTTGTTTGATAATTTTCGGCTTCATTCGCTTTTCGCTGCTCTTTTTGCGCTTCACGTTCCGCCTTGATTTTATCCATTTCCTTTCTCAAACACTGCTTCGTATGCAGCGGGAAGTCAGCATCAATCATCCAACCGTAGTAACCAGGTTCTGTTTTTGCGACGTCTTTCACCGTTTTCCCTTTGTGCTTCCCAAAGTTGTAAACGACTTCTCCTTTTTTATTGTAGGCAAGTCTACCCGCGAAATCAACGCGTTTCACATCTCCGTAGCGAGAAAACTCATCTAGAAAATCCATGTCGCTTTGCACTTCATCGTAATGTCCAATTTGTGCATCGAGTACTTCCCACGTCGCTTTAGCATCTGCCATTGCTGTGTGAGCGTTTTCCAAATTTTTATTGCAATAGAATTTGTAGGCTGCGATCAATGTTCGCTGTTCCATCTTGTGAAAAATGTTCTGAACATCTACGTGTTTTCGCGTTGAAAGATCAATGGTACTTTCTGCACGAAGCAATTCTTCTGCGAGTAGGGGAAGGTCGAACTTGTTTGAATTATACCCTGCAAAGTCGGCATCTCCCAAAAACGCTTCTAATTCTGGAACAATTTCAGCAAAGGTTGGTTCGTCTTTCACATCTTCATCTGAAATTCCATGAATGGCAGTAACTTCCGCAGGAATTGGAATTTGTGGATTTACCCTGCGCACGAATTCTTCTTGCTCGCCGGTAGGTAAGACCTTAATGATGGCAAGTTCTACAATGCGATCCGAAGTGATACTCAGTCCTGTAGCTTCAATGTCAAGAATGGCGAGTGGTGTTTTTAAAGAAATATTCATGCTTTAGCGTTTGAGCAAAGATAACGACAATCGTCGAGGGAAACGAACGATGCCGCAATTTCTGCAAGATGAAAAAATCCCGACCTTGAAATGCAAAGCCGGGATAGGATATAATGTTTGGATGTTTATTCTGTTTTCAGACCAACATATTGATAAGGGCCGTACTTTTTCTTGTTCTTGGCGTCTTGCACGTATTCAGGACCTTGAACAATTGCTGTCACGATAACCACGTTAACTTTCCCTTTGAATCGCTCGTCGCCCTCGAAGTACGAAATCAGATCATATTTCATGTTCTCCGCACGGATACGTGTAAGGTTTTCGTTCGAAACGTAGGTTTTTGTTGGAACATGCGAAGCAGAAGAGTAGACGTTGATGGTTACTTCATCTCGACAGTTTTCAACCAGTTGTTTTTCGACTTCTTTCACGAATTTCTTTAAATCGCCACGTTTCACGTTGAGTTTGTTCTTATTGTATTCGAAATAGTGCATGAATTCGAGATTCGGACAATCAGCAACAACAACTGTATCAAGCTCGATAATGTCTGTAGTGTCAGGTGGAATCACAATCGTGCGCTTGTCAACGTCGATCAGCATCTCACGGTAAATTTCTTGATAGCTCGTATCACAGAAAGTTGTAAATCCATCGGTTCCCATAATTTTTTCACCACCGATGTCTGTGTATTCTAACTGGTAAGTTCTACATGGAACCAATCCACTGAGAAACTTCCCGTCGCGCAAACGTGGATACACCAATTTTTGGTTTTCGTCAGGATCACAATCGATACAAACTAACTTTACGTTAATCGCGAAATCTTCCGGAATCGGTTTGTTATCAACTGTTTTGATCAATCCTTTCAACACGGCAATGTCTTTCAAACCGAGGTAATCATTATGAATCTCGTAAATGTCTTTTTCTCCTTTTCCATCTTTTCGGAAAGAAGTCATGTATCCTTTGCTTCCGTCTAGGGTAGTGGTGTAGAAGATGTCGTCGTTGGTTGAGTTAAATGGATATCCGAGGTTTTCGGCTTGACTCCATGTTTCCTTGTCATCCTGTAACACTGTTCGCATAATGTCGAATCCTCCGATACTACGCCCGTCATTGGTCGCAAAATAAAGCGTTTTGTTGTCGACAGAAATGAAAGGAGCGTCTTCATCTCCAGGTCCATTCACGGAAGGTCCAAGGTTAATAGGATCACCCCATTTATCATCTTTCCCTTTGCGACTTTTGAGTTTTACCATGTAAATATCGCGTCCACCAAATCCACCAGGACGGTCAGAAACGAAATAGAAGGTCTCTTTATCGTGCGACATCATGGAGTGCGTTTCCCAATACTTCGTATTGATATCTTTTACATCCAACAATTGAATATCCTGAAACTTGGCGTGATAGAAATCGGTGTAATAAATGTCTCCGTTTCCAGTGGAATCTTCGTAAATGTAGATTTTTCGTTCATCTGAACTGATTGCAATGGTGGCTTCGTTTTGAATCGCTTTACAGAATTCCAAACGTTTCGGTGTCGACCACACGGAGTCTTCATCTACATAACTCACGTACACATCTTCTGGATACTGGTTGATTCGAGGATCTTTGTACGCTTCAGTCTCATTATTCGCCCATGGTCTGCGCGATGTAAAATACAATGCTGATCCATCAAGAGAAATAACCGGACTGTATTCTGGAAATTCGGTGTTTACGGGACTTCCCAAATTCTTGAGGTAAACTTCAATAGGATTGGTCATGTGTTTTTTCGCTTGAATACACTGTGCCAATCGAACATCGGTAACAGGGAGAAGCTCCGAAGAGTTTTTGGATAATTCCTTGAATTTATTGTAATTCAGTTCCGCTTTGTCTATTTCTTCATTCAAATGGTAGCAAGCTCCCAAATGGAAGAACGCATCTACGGAAGCACTTTTCTCTTTGGACGAATACATATCATAGTTAGGATCGGTATCCAGAATTGCCTTTTCGAGGTGAGGAATGGCCGTTTGGTAGTCTTTTCGGATCGTTAAACACAAAAATCCCTTCCGATAATTGTAGTTGGAGCTCTCGGGATTTAACTCCAAAAGGCGGTCGACCAAAATTTCAGAGTAGTAGAGGTAGCCTTCCTGCATGAGCATGGATGCTTGCATCACTAATTGATTTTCGTTGGAGTTGGCTGCCATTTCGCGGACTTCCGACTCAGTCATATATCCCTGTTGACTCTGACTTTGAAACGAAAAAAGGATCGTCACTAAGACGAGTAGTAGTTTTGTAGATTGAACCATAATTAATAGTTTATCACACGTTTTAGTACTTTGTTTACGCTGATTAACTAATAATGTTACAAAAGAAAAGGAGCAGTACACATTCAGCGCGAACTGAAATTGACTGCTCCTAGTATTATTTGAATCGAAGAATCTTTCTATTCGACGATGCGGAATTCGGTACGACGGTTCAATTGATGTTCTTCATCTGAACAATCAGATTTTACGTTTCCTTCACACGCACACCCGTTCAAGAGTTGTGTTTCACCGTATCCTTTTCCGTAGATACGTTCAGGATTAGTAATTCTTTTCTTGATGTAATTTGCGGAAGAAACAGCTCTTCGTTGAGACAGGCGTTGGTTGTAGGCTTTCGAAGCACGACAGTCTGTGTGAGATCCTAACTCAATTTTCAATGTAGGATTCTCGTTCATAATCTTCACAATCTTATCCAACTCGATGGCTGCATCTGGGCGGATATTTGATTTATCCAAATCAAAATAGATAGGGTTGATGTCGAACTTAGCAGTCAATTCACCACCGAGGTCAGAACGTTGAAGTAAGTATTCCAAGTTCAATGTTCCTTCTGTTCCAAGCAATGTATCGAGCGGGAAGGTCTGTGTAATGAAACCTGGGCTTGATACACGAACATCATAATGGATACGTTCTCCCGGTTGTTTCTCCTTGATCAAGTCCAAAGCCTTCGTACCATCATCGTTCATTTCATATGTTCGTTTCACGGAACCGTCTTCAACTGCAAGAATTTCAACTTTTGCTCCGCCAACAGGATTGTTATCTTCAGCATTGAGTACCACAACACTCATGTTAAGAATGTAGTCGCCTACATAATGGTTTCTCTCTAGCTCTTCATTCTCAGAATTACAAGCAGTAGTGAAGGTTTCCGAGCTCATCAGCTTTCCATCTCCATCGTAATACTCAATCGTGTAATCTTTACAACGCTCAAGTACGCTAAAGTATCCGTTGTTTTTTACACGGAGGTCTGACTCTCTGTTTTTCTCAAGATCACAACTTGGACAAATGAGTTTCACGGATAAATCGTCTGGTAAAACCATACCGTCATGCAATGAAATAAACGATCCTTGAAGAGTACTGTATGGGTAGTTTCCAAGGTAATCGTTTTGAATTTCGTAGATGTCTTTTTCTCCGTATCCTCCTTTTCGGAACGAAGTCAAGTAACCACGAAGTCCATCAATTGTTGTTGTGTAAAATAAATCGTCACCTGTTGAGTTTATTGGAGTTCCCATGTTTACAGGATCAGACCAAACACCTTCGTTGTCTTTAAACGAAACGAAAATATCGAATCCTCCCATACTCTTCGGACCATTACTACCGAAGTATAAGGTTTTGTTATTTACATCGATGTAAGGAGAATCTTCGTCGTAAGGTGTGTTGATAGTAGGTCCCATGTTTTGAGCCTTACTCCATTCACCATTTGGAAGACGAACAATTCGATAGATATCTCGTCCACCGAATCCACCTGGACGCTGAGAAACGAAGTACATTGTTTGTCCATCAGGAGTCATTGTACAGTGTGTTTCCCAATATTTGGTATTAACATCTGTGTAGTCAAGCTCGTTCAATTCATCAAAACGGTTGTTCGCGAAGTCAGAGTAGTAGATGTCACCACCACCTGTTGCATCTTCGTACACGTAAATTTGCTTTTCATCCGAACTGACAGCAATTGTTGCTTCGTTGAAATCGTTACGACAGAAAGCCAATTTTTCAGGAGAAGTCCATTGACCATCGAAATCAAGGTAACTAACGAAGATATCTTCGGTGTACTGATTCAACATTGGGTCTTTAAACTCTTCTGAGCTGTCGTCTCCCCATGGTCGACGCGATGTAAAATACAATGAGTTACCATCCAACGAAATAACTGGCGAATATTCTGCCATTTTCGTGTTCACTTCACTTCCGATATTGCGTACAATTGCCGTTTTCGGATGTGAAAGATTGTATTCCGCTACGTCACATTGAATCAAGCCCAGTTTGGCATCGTCAATTAAACCCGATTTCTTTGATGATTCATCAATGAATTTCTGGTAATACTCACGTGCTTTGTCGATTTCCTCATTCAAATGATAGCATCTTGCCAAATGGTAAAATGCATCTACCGCAGCGCTTTCCTCACGGGCAGAATACATATCATAATTCACGTCCGTATCGACAATGGCTAATTGAAGATGACGCATGGCCACTTCAAAATCCGTACGCGCCGCCAACACAATGTATCCCTTTCGGTAATTGTAGTTCGGGCTCGTTGGCTTAATCGTTAACAACTTATCTGCTACAATTTCCGCATTGTAGAGGTAGTTTTCTTGCATCATTTGAGAGCAGGCGATAACCAACTCTTGTTCAGATGCCGTTTCCACCATGTTTCTTACCTCGTATTCCGTTAACTGTCCGAAAACAGAAAGAGGAAGTATAGAAAGGAGTAGGCTGACAAGTGTTAAACGCATAGTGTAGGGATTTAAATTTATAATTCTCTATTCGGATCGAATTGCTCTAGATAATCGGCAACACGACGAACAAATTGTCCACCAAGTGCACCATCTACAACTCGGTGATCGTAGGAGTGAGAGAGATACATTTTATGTCTGATTCCAATGAAATCTCCGTCAGGAGTTTCCACTACTGCAGGAACTTTACGAATTGCTCCCAAAGCTAGAATAGCAACTTGAGGCTGGTTGATGATAGGAGTTCCCATCACGTTTCCAAAGGTTCCAACGTTTGTAATGGTATATGTTCCACCGGAAATATCTTCTGGTTTCAAGTTATTGTTACGCGCATTGTTCGCCAATTCGTTCACTGATTTAGTCAAACCAGTCAAATTCAAACGGTCAGCTTGTTTAATAACAGGAACAATCAAGTTTCCAGTTGGTAGGGCAGTGGCCATACCGATATTGATATCCTTACGCTTCACGATATTGTTACCCGAAACAGCAATGTTAATCATTGGGAAGTCTTTGATCGCTTTAATCACAGCTTCCATGATGATCGGAGTGAACGTAATGTTTTCACCTTCACGTGCAATGAAGTCTTTCTTTACTTTGTTTCTCCATTCTACAATCGCTGTCATGTCTGCCTCTACGTAACTTGTTACGTGTGGAGAAACATGCTTCGACATCACCATGTGATCGGAAATGAGTTTACGCATGCGGTCCATTTCAACGATTTCGTCTCCTGGATTTGGCGTAACTGCCATCGGTTTGATATTCGAAAAGTATCCACCGTCACCAGTTGATGCTGCTGCAGGTGCTGCTTGTTTTGCTGGAGCTGGAACCGATGCAGGTGCAGACGCTGCTACTTCTGCTGCTGGAGCAGAAGATGTTCTACCACCATCGATGTAAGCTAAAATATCTTTTTTGGTCACTCTACCAGATTGACCAGAACCGTCAATTGTTTCAAGTTCCGCCATCGAAATTCCTTCCTTGCTCGCAATGCTGCGTACAAGTGGAGAATAGAATTTACCGGAAGGTCCTGTTTTGTCAAGTGCAGCTGTTGCTGCTCCGTTCACTGTTTCAACTGCCGTAGAGATAGAAGCAGCGATTTCTTCTACTACTTTCTTCTCTGGTTCTGCATCTTTTACCTCTGCTTCTGGAGCTGGAGCAGCATCCCCATCTGTTGAAATGATCGCGATAACGTCACCCACTTGGGCTACTTGATCTTTTTCAAACAATTGTTGGATGAGAACTCCTTCTGCTTCCGATGGAAGTTCGTTATCTACTTTGTCAGTTGCCACCTCAACTAGAGGTTCATCCATGTTTACTGTGTCACCAACATTCTTCAACCAGTTTGTGATTGTCGCTTCTGTAACACTTTCACCCATTTTCGGGAGTTTGATTTCAATCTGAGCCATAAAATTAAATGATCACGTTGCTTTTTAGTATGCCGACAAAAATAGTGTATTTTTCGGTTAAATCAAACCTCAGAAACTTGCAGTTTTTTCCATGATTTGATCAAGATCGAGAAGTCTTTTCTCATGGAATAGTCTCGGGCATAGAGCAGGTTCAATTTTTCACGAATGGAGTCGTTGGATGCATCAATCGCTTCGCTAGGAGAAATTAATCCAACTTTCATTTTGGGTAGACGGATGTCTGTTTTCATCTCAGTATCAGTGTATCCAATGAAGGTGTACTTGCCTGTAAGGACTTGAAAAATGGATTGAATAAACTGTCCTTTGTTCTCAACAAGGAAAATACTCACAGGAAGGGATAGGATGAATGAAATGGAGGCAGAAATATCGAACAGTCGCTTTTTGCGCACATTTTCTGTACTGCTTAAGGTGTTGATATTTAAGATGTATACGTCTCCAGCGGTGTCAATTGAATTACTTCCAATGAGAACATGTCCATTTGCTGGTGCAATTTTGAAATCGTGGTCGTTCGACTTCCAATTACGCATGTGCCGAATGATTGTACCATAACTATTGTCACGAGCAGAAAAGATAATTTCATTCAAATTTGGTACGTGTGCTTCGGATGTATCAACCCGTTCAACGTATTGTATGTTCGAATGTGTTTGTGATAATAAGTTGTTGATTCGGTCGAATTCGTTTTCTTCAGCCACCACGGCAAAAGAGCGTTTCCCAGACTTGAATAAGCGGTAGTGTTTTCCGATGGCAAAGTGCAAAAAGATACGGGAGATAAAGAAGTAGGTCAACACCCACAAGGCACCTGTAAAGATGAACAGGCGAGAAAATTGGTAATCTTTCGGTAAAATGGCGTACGCCACTAAAATGATCAAAGTAGCAATAAGTACACTTTTGACGTATTTGAATAATTTGACCGGAAAGTCATATCCTCCGTTAAAAAAAGAGGTGGCTATCCATACAAATGCATAAATGGGTATCGAATAGCGGATGAGTTCTTCTGGAAATTCAATGTTGGACATTTTCCAATAGTTCGTAAGCGCGAACAAACCAACTGTTACGTAAGCAAAATCAAACAAAGGGAAGAAGAGACGTTTGGCTACACGGCTGACCACTGCCATAAACGCACGAAGGTAAATCGCCGTGTTGATGAGAAATGAAAATAATCCAGCTTGCTTCCCAGCAAAATGCTTGCGCGCAAAAATGACCATGGCTTTGTAGAAGACAAAGACGTAGTTGACCGAACTTTTTTTAGTGCTTTCTCCTTTGTAGTGAATGATACTGGTTTCTGGGAAATAGTAATTGTCGAATCCTCCTTTTTGAATACGATAAGAAAGATCGATATCTTCTCCGTACATGAAATAATCTTCGTCGAGTAAGCCTACTTTTTTCAGTGCAGTTGCGCGCATCAACATGAATGCACCGCTGAGTACATCTATTTTGCTAGTTTCACCTTCAGAAATATGTCCCAAATGATATTGTCCAAACCGTTTTGATTTCGGAAACAGTTTTGATAACCCGAAGATCTTGTAGAACGCGACCATTGGTTTTGGGAGCCCTCGTTTGGATTCAGGCAAAAAGTTTCCTTTACCGTCAATCATATGAACACCTAATCCTCCCGCGTTTGGATGCTCATCCATAAACTGAATGACCTTCGTGAACGTATCTTCAGCAACAACGGTATCCGGATTAAGGAGAAGAATGTATTCACCTTTCGCAATGCGCATGGCTTGATTGTTGGCCTTCGAAAAACCAACATTGTCTTCATTCGCAATGAGTGTGTACTCGGGATATTTTTTCGAGAGCATCTCTAGGGAACCGTCAACCGATTTGTTATCGACAATTAAAACTTCGAGAGATACATTTTTACTGGCACGCCGAACCGAATCAAGACATTGATCTAAGAAGTGCTCAACATTGTAGTTGACAATGATCACACTTAATTTAAACGTATATGTTTTGTCCTGATTCAATACTGTTACTTTAAAGCGATGCAAGAAATTTCAACGGCTACATCTTTAGGCAAGCGAGAGACTTGAACGGTTTCACGCGCAGGTGGAGCGTCTTGGAAGTACGTAGCATAAACTTGATTCACACGATCAAAATTATTGAGATCGTCGAGAAAAATACTGCATTTTACAATATTATCGACTGTCATTCCAGCTTCGTTTACTAACGCCAAGATGTTTTTCATCACTTGATGCGTGGAAGCTTCAATGGATTCGTCAATTATTGCTCCGCTTTGCGGATCTATGGGGATTTGTCCAGATACGTATAAGGTATCCTTTACCAAAACAGCCTGACTGTATGGACCAATTGGTGCCGGAGCGCCTGGAATTTGTATAACCTTTTTCAACTGTGTAATTTTGTACAAGTTTACTAAATATATAGTTCTTGCAACGAATACTGCTTTTAGACAATTTTGATTCCTTCACGTACAACCTTGAACACTACCTAACTGGATTAGGAATGTCGGTTGATGTTAAGAGGAATAACGAATCAATTTCGACAATTGATACATACGATAAAATCGTGCTTTCTCCAGGTCCTGGTTTACCGAGCGATGCGGGGCATATGAAAGAACTTCTCGAACGGGTTGATTCAAAAATTCCAGTGCTTGGCGTGTGTCTGGGAATGCAGGCGATTGCAGAATTATGCGGAGGGACGCTGTACAATCAGGAAGAAGTGAAACATGGTGTTTCGGAAAAAATACAGTGTGAATCGTCGGTATTGTTTCAAGATTTACCTTCCGAAATAAGTGTTGGACTGTACCACAGTTGGGCAATAGAGGAGAAGGGAGAGTTCACAGTAACGGCGCGATCGGAATCTGGTGTAATCATGGCGATAGAAAATATATCGCGTAAATTTTACGGTGTACAATTCCATCCGGAATCTGTGATGACTCCGAATGGAAAAGATATTCTACATAATTTTTTGAAGTTGACTTAAGTGACTTACTCAGTCATGCATCCATCTAATTTTTGGTAGTATGCTTCTACTGCATCTGCGTTTGCAGATTCGTTTTCAAGTGTTTTATTATAATCTTGCGCTTTTGGGAACGCTTCGACAGTTGTTTTAACGTAGCAGTCACAATCGTATATTTCTGTGTCGCATTTGTCGATTAGGACTTGTTTCTTTTCATCGTCCCATGCATCTGGGTCAGAACATGAAGAAGTAGCGAAAATTGCAAGTGCGAAGATTGAAAATAGCTTAAATTTCATAGTTGGTATGATTATTTCTTAGTACTTTGTGTTAACAAAAATAAAAATATAATAATATGAAAAACTTAGGATTACTGTTTATCTGTTTTATTGGTTTCTCATTTGGGTCAGTACATGCTCAAAAGCGAACAACTGCAGGAGTAACGTTTCCCGCGAAAACAACCATCAACGGAAAGACCTTATTATACAATGGATCTGGATTACGTGAAAAGTATACATTCGACCTCTATGTAGCGGCGTTGTATCTACGTCGACCTTCAATGGATGCAAATAAGATTATTAATGATGATGTTGAAATGGGGATTCACCTCCAGTTGGTTTCTAACAAGGTGACGCGCGATAAATTTGTTGAAACAGTAAAAGAAGGTTTTGGGAAAGCAAGTCACGGAAAAGCGACAGACGCTGAAATAAAGAAGTTTATGGGATTCTTCAAAGGAGAATTTAAAGACGGAGACAAAATCCACATCGAATATACACCTGGAAAAGGAACAACAGCTATTAAGAATGGAAAAGCACTTGGAACAGTAAGTGGTTTGGATTTCAAAAAAGCTTTGTTTTCTATTTGGTTGGGATCAAAACCAGCTGATTCTTCCTTGAAAAAAGGAATGTTAGGGAAGGTTTAAATCTACTTGACGTCTTTTAATTGGCGTCTGGATGAAACTATTTATAGAACCCCAAGAGTCGTTGTACTCTTGGGGTTTGTTTTTATAAATGAAAAATGTTTAATGTTGGAAGTTGA